>ENA-UOOM01000025-UOOM01000025.1-fermentation-metagenome-genome-assembly--contig:-NODE-25-length-215789-cov-5.742933_pt1 | contig 215789 bp, 174 predicted proteins | sample MGYA00245781_ERZ724031 | MGnify/ENA primary metagenome ERZ724031 (study PRJEB28704, sample SAMN03018317) | fermentation metagenome | biome: anthropogenic terrestrial biome; feature: soil...
GATCTGCAACGCAGATGAAGGCAATCCCGGCGCGTTCATGGATCGTAGTATTCTTGAAGGCGATCCTCATGCGGTTCTGGAGGGCATGTTAATCGGTGCCTACGCGATTGGTGCAAGAACTTGCATGATTTACGTGCGCGCCGAATATCCTCTGGCCATCAAGCGTTTGCAGATTGCGATTGAGCAGGCAAGGGACAGAGGTTATCTAGGCGAGAATGTGCTGGGAGTTGAAGGTCTGAACTTCGAAATAATCATCCGTGCCGGAGCCGGTGCCTTTGTCTGCGGAGAAGAAACCGCTCTGATAGCTTCACTTGAAGGCGAACGGGGGATGCCCAGACTAAAACCGCCATATCCGGCTGAACGGGGATTTTTCCAGAAACCGACAAATATCAATAACGTGGAAACCCTGGCTAACGTGCCCTTTATCATTGCCAATGGCCCCGCGGCCTTTACAAAACATGGCACAAAAAACAGTCCGGGCACTAAAGTTTTTGCGCTTACAGGCAAAATTAATAAAGGCGGCTTGGTGGAAATTCCAATGGGGACAACACTGCGTGAAATAATCTTCGACATAGGCGGCGGCATGCGTGATGGGCGAATGTTGAAGGGGATCCAGATGGGCGGCCCTTCGGGCGGTTGTATTCCGGCATTACTAGTTGATACTCCGGTTGATTATGAAAATATCACTAATACCGGCGCGATTGTCGGCTCAGGCGGAATGGTCGTCCTGGATGACAGCACCTGCATGGTGGAAATGGCCCGATTTTTTCTGGACTTCACCTGTGAGGAATCCTGTGGCAAATGTACATACTGCCGTCTGGGGACCAGGCGTATTCTGGAGATCCTGGAACGTATAACCTCAGGTGCAGGCAGGCCGGATGACATCGAGCTTTTGGAAGAAATCTGTCCCAAGGTGATGGAAGGCTCCCTCTGCGGACTTGGGCAGACAGCCCCTAATCCCGTATTGACAACTATTCGCTATTTCCGTGAGGAATACGAGGCACATCTGGATGGCAGATGCCCCGCTAAAACATGTCAGGCTCTGATTCATTATCAGATCAACGACAAATGCACCGGCTGCACTGTTTGTGCAAAAGTATGTCCGGTATCAGCAATTGAAGGCGCTTTAAAAGAAGATCACATCATCGATCAGGACCTTTGCACCAAATGCGGCCTTTGCTTCGAAAAATGCAAATTTGACGCTATTGATCTCAAGGAAGGGTCGTATTTAGGGCAAAAGAAGGAAGGGGCTTATCTATGGCAAAAATAAGGATTTCCATAAATGGCCAAAACCTCGAGGCTGAGCAAGGTCTGACTATTTTTCAAATAGCCCGGGATAATAATATATATATTCCCTCTCTTTGCCAGGATGACAAATTAGAGAGCTACGGTGCCTGCGGCATGTGTATCGTTGAAGTAGAGGGAAACCCAAAGCTCATACGCTCCTGCTCTGCTCCGGCTAAGAATAAAATGGTGGTGCACACAGACAGTAAACGTGTCAACGAATCCAGAACCACCGCTTTGGAGCTTTTTATCAGTAATCATACCGGTGACTGCAAAGCTCCCTGCAGTCTTATCTGCCCGGACAATCTGGATATTCAGGGTTATGTCGGCCTTTGCGCCAACGAAGAATATGATGCAGCCTTGCAGCTCATCAAAGAGGATCTGCCTCTGCCGGCCAGCATAGGGCGCATCTGTCCTCACCCCTGCCAGACCGGCTGCCGCCGGACGTTACTGGATGAGGAAATAGAAATCAACTATATCAAGCGTTTTGTAGCCGATCGGGATTTAAATTCCGGACAGCCTTACAAGCCGAAGCAAAAGCCCCGCACAGGAAAACATGTCGCCATTGTCGGCGGCGGTCCTTCCGGACTTTCCGCAGCATACTTCCTCTTGCGTGATGGTCATAACGTAACTGTCTATGATGAGAATCCGGAGTTTGGCGGTATGCTGCGTTATGGCATACCGGCTTATCGTCTTCCTGATGACATTATTTATCAGGAAGTGCAGCTGATTGCAGATATGGGAGCTAAATTGATACCGGAGACCAGAATCGGCAGGGATCTCACCCTGAATTATCTGCGCGAAACTTTTGATGCAGTTTATGTAGCTGTCGGTATGTGGAAGAGCATCGCGCTCGGCATTCCCGGAGAAGAGTTGTCAGGTGTTTACGGCGGAATTGATTTCCTCTACGATTTTTGTACCGGCCGCCAGCCCCGGATTGGCAAGAAAACAGCTGTGATCGGCGGTGGAAATACTGCCATGGATGCCGCACGTACCGCCCTTCGCATGGGAGCAGAAGTTACCGTGCTTTATCGCCGCACCAGAAAAGACATGCCGGCAGAAGAGATAGAAATAGTTGAAGCTGAAGAAGAAGGTATTCGGTTTGAATTCTGTGTCAGTCCGGCCGAGTTGATCGGCAAAGACGGACGTCTAAAGAGCATCAGACTGCAGAATATGTGTGCTATCCCGCCGGCCAGACCCGGCGAGCGCAGCAAAATAGAGCCTATTGAAGGCGCCTTCACTGAGCTGGAACTTGACAGCCTGATTGTTGCTACCGGTCAAGGAACAGATCTTGCCGGTCTGGAGGATATTCGCACTGATCAGTGGGGTCTGATTGACGTCGCGGAGGGAACTTATCAGACATCCATACCCGGCGTATTTGCCGGCGGTGATGTAATAGATAACGGCAACAAAATCGCAATTCAGGCTATAGCCGACGCCAAGCACGCAGCTTACGTAATTTCACATTATCTTAACGGCATGAATGCCAGTTATGTACCCGATTACCATGTTGTTCGCGATGATTTGACCAGAGAAGAACTACTCGCGACTAATACCATAGCAGAAAGCGCGAAAATGGAGCATTTGTTCCCGGTCGCAAGAAGTGATAATTTCCGGGAAATCATGGCAGGCTATACAGCAGAACAGGCGCAATATGAAGGAAATCGCTGCCTTGAATGCGGCTGCATGGATTATTTTGAGTGCAGCCTTTTCGACCAAATCAACCGCTACAATATAGAGCCGGAGCGCTTCACCGGGGCGATGAATGACTTTGATCACGACAATGACCATCCCTATATCCTTATTAACCCCAACAAGTGTGTGCTCTGCGGCATGTGTGTGCGCGTCTGTGATGAAGTAATGGGCGTTTATGCCTTAGGACTGGCCGATCGCGGCTTTGAAACACGCATGATGCCCGCAGCCGGGCGCCGTCTTCAGGATACAGACTGTATCTCCTGCGGTCAGTGTGTCACTATCTGTCCGGTAGGGGCCCTGCAGGAAAGGCGCCCTGTGCATAAACAGGTGCCCCTCAACAGCTGCCAAACCCTGACAACCTGTAGCGGCTGCTCGATTGGCTGTGCTCAGATTCTGGAAAGCACCGGCGATATGCTGCTTAGAGCTTTGCCGGTTGAAGGCGATTATGTCTCGGGCGGCTTACTCTGTGAGAAGGGACGCTTTGATCTGGATCGATATCTGCCGGCCAGAGAAAACCGTATTATTCACCCGCTGGTACGCTGCGATTGTGACTTGCAAGAGGTGACTTTAGATCAGGCTGTTAAATCTTTCACAGAGGGTGCTCAATCTCATGTAATAAAATTTGGTGCAGATAAGCTGGCAATCACCATCTCAGACACATACACCCTGGAAGAGATTGCCCTGATTCGTTCTTTCGCTGACTCATTGCCCGGAAAAACAAAACTCTATAGTCTGGACTATAAGCTAAGCGCCTTGGACAAGAAAACTGGCAGCGACAGTTCTCCTAACAGGTTCAATGAAGTTAATACAACTGATCTCATCATAGCAGTGGGCGGAGATCTGCTGCATAGTCATCCGATGCTGGCAACTAAGATACGCCGGGCGATAAAGGGTGGAGTCCGTTTCGGAACTGTCAATACACGCGAGACCCTTATGGACAGATGGGGTAATGACAATATTAAGGGCGCCAGTCTTTTAGATCTGCTGCAGGAATTCGCTGCATCCGAGTCTGACCTGGCTAAGCTTTATCGGGATGTCAAACGTGCACTCTTAGTCTATGACAAGGACGCGTTAACTTACGAAGAAGAAACAAAATTGATTGAACTGGCTCAACAAAGCGGTCACTATGGATCTCCGGGCAACGGCATTATTCAAGTGAAGGCTAACGCCAACTCGCAGGGCCTTTATGATCTTGGCATCAGAGGAACACGTGAAGAACTTCTGCGTGATATTGATGACGGAGCAGTGACAGGTCTGCTGGTCTTCGGGGACAGTGATCTGCCAGCAGAATATGCTGCAAAATTGTCCTATCTCGCGGTTCAAACAACAAAAGTTATTCCCGCCTTAAAACATGCGGATGTGGTCTTACCGGGATCATGTCCGGCCGAAAAGGAAGGACTTATCACCAGCAGCGAGGGCCGGGTGCAAGCTATCCACCGCGTGTTTGATCCAGTCGCGGATGCTTTTGATCAGCTGTGCCTCATCCGGCAGCATTTTGATTGCTCCGGCTCTGAAATCAGAAGTGATGAGGTATACCGGTCAGGCGACGAGTCCAATCTTCGCTGCCGGGCAGGCGATGAGCCAAATCTCCGCTGCCGGGCAGGCGGTGAGCCAAATCTTCGCCGCCGGGCAGGCGACGAGCCAAATCTCCGCCGCCGGTCAGGCGGTGGGTCGAATCTCCTCAGGGCGCGTGAAGCTATTGTGGCTTATAATGAGGACTATCAGGGAATTTTAGATCCTGACCGGTCAACTGTCTGGGTCGCTCATGGAGCTGAAGGGGATAAGGTTTAAACGCACGATAGGGAAGATGTTAATAATGAATAGAGTTGAGAGGATTTATTTATGAAGAAAAGACCTATATATATTTTTGGTCACAAAAACCCCGATACGGATTCGATTTGTTCTGCTATTGCCTATGCTGAATTGAAAAAGACCCAGGGACATAATGCCTTACCTATCAGACTGGGCAATATAAATAAAGAAACTGAATTCGTTTTGGACTACTTCGGTCTGCCTGTGCCGGATTATCTTCCTACAATTAAAACTCAAATCTCTGATCTGGATATTGACCACATTGACCACCTTCATCCTCAATTATCTCTAAAAATCGCTTGGGAAAAAATAAAGAGCACCGATATCAAAATGGCGGCTGTAGTAGATAAGGAAGAGAAAATTCGCGGCATAGTAACGCTCTCAGATATTACCAGCCGCTTTATGGACATCCTCAGTAATACAGGAGCTTTAAAGATTACACCGCTGCAAAATATCCTGGATACTCTGAACGCCTATCTTCTGGCGGGCACTGAAAAACAGTTTAGACCAAGCGGCAGAGCCATTATTGCGGCCATGACCCCTGACGGCATGGCTCCATTTGTCGAAAAAGACGATATTGTTCTGGTCGGAAACCGCAAAGACAGTCAATTGAAGTCAATTGCCGAAGGCGCTAACTGCATAATTGTTACCTGCAACGGGCATGTGGATGAGGAAGTAATCCAAACTGCAGAAGCAAATGAATGCGTCATGATCAGGACCAAGCACGATACCTATACTGCAGCGCTGCTCCTGAACCAGAGCATACCGGTTGAATTTGTAATGACTAAAGGTGATTTTGCCCACTTCCATATCAATGACTATATTGATGAAATACAGAGAGAAATGCTCCAGTCCAGACACAGAGCCTATCCGGTTTTGGATAATGATGACAAAATTGAAGGATTTATCACCAGATATCATTTGATTACCAGAAATGATAAAAGAGTAATTCTGGTCGATCACAATGAAGTATCCCAATCAATCGACGGTCTGGAGCAAGCTCAGATTTTGGAAATCATCGATCATCACCGCATTGGCGGCATCATTACCGGATCTCCGATTTACTTTAAGAACGAAGCCGTAGGGAGTACCGCTACAATTGTCGCAGGTTTGTATCTGGATATGAAAATCAGACCGGCAGCAGAAATTGCCGGCATCCTCTGTGCTGCGATAATTTCAGATACGATGTATTTTAAATCACCTACCAGCACGGGTAAAGACGAGTACATGGCAGCTAAGATGGCAGAAATTGCACAGATAGATCTTGATGTCTTCTCTAAGCAGATGCTCGACAGTTCATCGGCAATTATCAGCATGAGTCCCGATGAAATTCTCAATTACGATTTCAAAGAATTTTTCCTTAACAAGCATAAAGTCGGCATAGGACAAATCACTTCCACCAGCCAAAAAGAATTGAATTTGATTAAAGACAATATGATTGATTATCTCAAGGTGACGCTGGAACAACAAGATTATCATGTTTTGATGATGATAATTTCAGACCCGAGGAGAGAAGGATCAGAGATACTTTTTGCTGAAAGGGAGAAAGGCATTGTCAATAAGGCTTTTAATACCGGTGCCACTCACAACAGCATGTTCCTCGAGGGCGTCGTTTCCAGGAAGAAGCAGATTATTCCCTATCTGAATAAAGTAATTTAATATTTACCCCGGCAGGTACTGCTGTGACCTTATCCGGCGGATTCCATCCGGGCTGACTTTTTATTTACTCTTGTGCTTTGCAGGCTGACACAATTATAAATCGTACCGGCTACAAGTTTTGACTCAGGTATAATATCAGTGCTGAGTATTTTTATAAAGACGAATGAGGAGGTTTGTTCTCATGAAAATACTGCTGCGCTATGCAAAGAGGTATAGTGGCTGGATCGCTTTGCAATTATTCTTTGCGACAGCCTGGGTTGTTACCCAATTGATGATCCCTCGCCTGATGGCAGACATTATCGACAACGGCATCATGCAAAGCAATATGAACTATATTATCCGGCTTGGCTTGATCATGGTCGGAGTATCTCTTCTGAATGTGGCCAGCCTGCTGGCAAATCTTTTGTTCCTGACACGTGTCAATGCCGGCATTTCCCGTGACCTCCGCGGCGACCTCTTCCACAAGGTCATCAATTGGTCAGAGCAGGTGAGAGGGACATTTTCAACCGCGACACTGATTACCAGAAACATAAATGACGTCAAACAGGTCTCAAATTTTATCGATATGTCGCTGAGAAAAATATATACACTTTCCATAACCATCATAGGTTCGGTAATAATTTCGTTTACGCTGGACAGCCAGCTTGCACTCCTGATTTTTCTCATACTGCCGGCAGTATTATTTGTGACCACTAAGCTGACTTCCGCCGCCCTGCCTCAATACGGGCGTATCCGTGCAGCCACAGACAATATCAACCGCCTGTTCCGCCAAAATATGAGTGGCATCCGGGTGGTTAAAGCCTTCGGAAAAACTGCATACGAAGAACAACAATTTGCACAAGCTGTCGATGATGCCTACAGCTCTAACGTTAAAGCCGAAAGCACAATGATGCTCCTGTCTCCTCTGGTCATGCTCTTCGCCAATTTTCTCATCCTGTTGATTCTCTGGTTTGGCGGTGTCAGAGCTGAATCCGGCACAATTCAAATTGGTGTGCTTGTCGCCATCATTGAGTATGTGACCCTCGCACTTGCCAATGTGCAGTCTTTTGCCTCGATTATTACGATCATTCCACGTTCTATGGTTTCCTTGAAGCGTATTACCGATGTCCTGACTACTGATGAAACTGTGGTTTTGCCGGAGGACTCTGCTCTGAAACGTGCGGCTTCTACCAATGAAACAATTGAGATGAAAGACCTGACATTCAGCTACAAAGGCGCATCCTTCCCGGCGATCGATCAGGTGAACCTTACAATTGAGAACGCAACTACTACAGCGATAATCGGCTCAACAGGCAGCGGAAAATCTACCCTGCTGCGACTTCTGCTGAGAAATTATGATGCTGATGAAGGCAGCATCACCGTCAAAGGACATGATCTCAAAACTCTAAGCCGCGAGGATTTTAATCAACTTTTCACACTCATACCGCAGGAGACTTTTCTCTTCAGCGGCACCATCCGTGACAACATTAAATCCGGCAATCCGGAGGCGACTGACGAAGAAATCTGGGAGGTTCTGGATGCCTGTGAAATCGGAGAGTTCTTCCGGAAGTCTCCTGAAGGTCTGGATACTTGGATAGCTCAGAAGGCGGTTAATCTCTCCGGAGGGCAAAAACAGCGTATTTCTCTGGCGCGGGGATTGATCCGCGACACCTCTTATTATTTATTTGATGATTGTTTTTCTGCTCTTGACTTCAGTACCGAGAGGAAGATCCGCAAAGCGATTCAAGAACGTTTAGCCGGAAAGACCATTGTCGTGGTGGCACAACGGGTAGCAACCGTCGAGCAGGCGGATGTCATTCTTGTCATGGACGAGGGTGTAATTGCCGATCGAGGAACCCACACTTCACTGTGTGCGTCTTCGGCAGTTTATCAGGAGATTGTTAAATCTCAGATGAAAAGTGAGGGGGTTGCGTAATGTCAGAGCAGGATAAAAGACAGGGAAGCGGACTTCCTTCCATCGAAAAAGGCGTAGGCGGTGCCGGCCGTGTTCAAGGTCTCCTGTCAGAAGATAAGGCGGCAAACAGCAAAGAAACATTGCTGCGCCTGCTGCAAACATTGAAACCATTCCGCACCGCTTTCGTGTTGGCGATTATTCTGACATTGCTGGGCACATTGTCACAGGTCATTGCGCCGAGGCTGATAGGAAGCATAATCACCAGTATCACCGGTACGATCATTAAGCAGGCCCCTATACCCTGGGAGACTATTGTGACCACTGTGATTATTCTGGCAGCGCTGTATCTGATCAACTTCGCTGCTTCCTATGGCTCGAGCACAATGATGGTTCGCCTTACCCAAAAGATCGTCGCTGCCTTGCGCAAGGATATAGACCGAAAGTTAAATCGCGTGCCCTTGAATTACTTTGATACGAGTTCCGCAGGGGATGTCTCTAGCTTGCTGTCGAATGATCTGGACAATGTTGCAAATACCCTGCAAAGCGGCCTTACTTCATCTATCACCGCTGTTGTGATGATGATCGGCGTCTTTGTCATGATGCTGACAATAGATCCTCTGCTTACGCTGGTCGCCGTCATCGTAGTGCCGATAAGTTCCTGGATTGTCCGGACCATTGTTCAGCGCTCAAAACCGGTTTTTCGCAAAAACGCCAACACGACCGGCCAGCTCAATGGCCGGATCGAGGAGGCGTTCCAGGGAAAGGACGTTGTCAATTCTTACCATTTACATAATTCGCTGGCAGAGGATGTCAGGATCTTGAACGAAGATCTTTACGACAGCGAATGGAAATCTGCTTATGTCTCTTATATGGCGCGGCCGGCGGGCGACCTGATGCTGAATATTGATTATGTCCTGGTCAGTATCCTGGGCGGCTGGATGGTTATCAACGGCACATTCCCGCTGGGCGACTTTCAGGCGTTTATCAGCTATACCAAAATGTTTACTTCACCCTTCCAGCAGGTTTTGGGCATCATGAACACAATTATGGGCGCTCTGGCATCAGCGGAAAGGATCTACGAGTTCTTAGATGAGCCGGAGATTGAAGAGATCGGTGATGAAGCGCTTAATCCCGGGAACGTCAGGGGTGCCATCATCTTTGAGCAGGTTGACTTCGCTTACGTTCCGGAGCAGCCGCTTTTTGTCCGGACCTGTCTCGACGTTGCTCAGGGGCAACAAATCGCCATTGTCGGCGAGACAGGAGCGGGCAAAACCACTCTTGTCAATCTCCTGATGCGCTTTTATGAGATTCAGGGAGGAAAGATCCTGCTGGACGGTATCGATACAAAAGACTACCGGACGAAGGAGCTCAGAAAGGCCTTTGCCATGGTCTTGCAGGATACCTGGCTGTTCGAAGGCACTATCAAAGACAACATCGCTTATGGCGCGCATCTGGAGCCGGGGCAGACACTGGAAGATGTTCCCTGGGACAAAATCGAGAGGGCAGCGAAAATCACGCGGGCTGATTCCTTTATTAAACGTCTCCCGGAAGGTTACGATACAATTTTGAATGAAGGAGCTGACAATATTTCGCAGGGTCAGCGCCAGCTGCTCACGATTGCCCGCGCTGTTATCAGACAAGCGCCGATCATTATTTTGGATGAGGCGACCTCATCAGTCGACACTCGTACCGAACTGCTGATCCAGCATGCAATGGCTACACTGACGAGTAATCGTACCAGCTTTATTATTGCACACCGACTTTCGACCATACAGGATGCTGATCGAATTTTGGTTATGGAAAAGGGATCAATTGTAGAAAGCGGCTCACATGAAGAGCTGCTGGAGAAAAACGGTACCTATGCAAGACTTTATCAGGCGGGTCAAGCATAAAGGAGGACTCTGTCAGCCGGGTCAAGCATAAAGGAGGACTGCTAATGAAGATAGAATACTTTCATGCCTCAAGATTCGGTAACGGCGAGCAGATTGCCATTGAGTTTAAACGTATCATGTCTGAGCGTGATATCACAGTAAACATCCATCATATGAGAGATATCAGACCAAAGGATATCCCCCCTGCTGATTTATATGTTTTCAGTTCACCGGGTTGCATGGGCAAGCCGCCAATGCACGTCCGTCGCTTCCTTCATGGGGTCAATCTGCCTGCAGGTACCCGCTTCGCTCTCCTGAACACTCAGGGTGCTGTCTCGCCCGGGAAGGACGGACAGATGCCTGCGGCGGAAGAAGTTGCCAAATTGCAGCGCATGACTCCGATTATGACAGATATTTTGGCAGAAAAGGGACTGAGTCTTATTGCGACAGAGACGATTGACGTCTTCAATATCAAGGGGCCGCTGGAAGAAGGCTGGGAACAGAAAGTGGAGGCTTTCGCTGACAGGCTGAACTGGCTGCTGTTTTACAAAAGCCAGCGCTGACGATTTTGCCAATGATAAATCTGCTGAATCAAACTGAAGTCTGGCGAAGATAGTATCTGTTCTCAAACGTAACGCACGCTATCTGCAATTTGCCAATTCACGGTAAAATTGGATCATAAAGCAATAATCAGGCTGCCATATGAGTAATTAAGCGCCTTCGCATTATTTTGCTGGTTTATAAAATATTCGAGGAGGATTGAATATGAAAGCATATATTGACAGAGATGGATGCATATCCTGTGACCTTTGCGAAGTGATCTGCCCGGAGGTTTTTCGCATGGCCGATGACGGGCTGGCAGAGGTCTACGTAGACGAGATTCCGGAAGAAGCAGAGGATACCGCATTAGAAGCGAGAGACAGTTGTCCGGTTGAAGTTATTACAATTGAAGAGGATTAGCCTTCGTAACACCTGTCCCGATGTCAGAAGGTCATTAGCGTTAAACTCAGAGTAATATTCAACTAGGAGGTTATGCATATAATGAAAAAAATCGGAGTTTTGGTAGGCAGTCTCAGGAAACAGTCTTATTCCAAAAAGCTCGCCGAATATTTAATCGGATTATTCCCGGAAGGTTATGAAACAGAATTAATCGATATCGGTAATCTCCCTCACTATAATCAGGAATATGATGAAGGGGGAGCACCGCCCGAATCATATGTAAAGTATCGGGAAAAAATGCATGCCATGGACGCTTTCTTAATAGTAACACCCGAGTATAATCGTTCAGTGCCGGCAGCCTTGATAAACGCCTTGGATGTTGGCTCACGGCCATACGGAGACAGTGTCTGGGATGGCAAGAAAGCTGCTGTTGTCAGTAATTCACCGGGGAGTCTAGGCGGATTTGGCGCCAATCATCACCTGCGCCAGTCTTTTGTCTTTCTGAACGTGCTGGTTATGGCGCAGCCGGAAGCTTATATCTCAGGCTCCGCAGATCTCTTTGACGATAATGGAGAGATTCAAAATGAGGGAACCGGGAAATTCCTCCAATCCATAATTGATGCTTTTCTAGATTTTATTGAAGAGTAATCACTTACAAGCTACTCTGGAATTACATAAATCCAGTTATAATCTCCTCGGCTTCTGCCACACTTAGGATATTTTGTTTGGCACCGAGGAGATTTTTTACTCAAACTAGGAGGCTGAAATGAGACCTATCTGGAAAGGCAGCATTTCTTTTGGCCTGGTCAACATACCTGTAGACCTCATGGGCGCAGAAGAACCAAAGGAATTATCATTTAGTCTGATGGATTCCAAGGACCATGCCAAGATCAAATACAGACGGATCAATGCTGACACCGGTGAAGAAGTTCCTTGGAAAGATATCGTTAAGTATTATGAATTCCCCGATGGATCATACGTAACCGTAACTGATGAAGACTTCGAGAAAGCCGATCCCAAGGCAGCCAAGACAATTGAAATTGAGTCCTTTATCGCAGCAGACGACCTGAGCCCTCTCTACATGGAAAAACCGTATTATCTGGTTCCCGGCAGGGGCGGTGAGAAGGCATATGTGTTATTGCGTGACGCCATGCTCAAAACAGACAAAATCGGGATTGGCCGGGTTACTATTCGCACACGTCAAAGTCTTTGCGCGATCATGGCTTGCTCGGAAGGACTTGCCCTGATTCTATTACGTTATGCCGCGGAACTGCGCGGCATGGAAGATTTGAGTCTCCCGGCAGATGTCAGGACGACAAAAAAGGAACTGGAACTGGCAGTTTCCCTTATAGACAATCTCTCTGAAGATTGGCAGCCGGAAAAATTTAAAGATGAATACGAAGACGCTTTAATGGCCAGAATAGAAGCTAAGGCCAAGGCCGGGGATCAGGATCTGTCTGAGGAAGAGATTACAGAACCCCAGCCAGCGAAAGTAATAGATCTGGTAGCGCTTTTAAAAAAATCGGTGAAAACTAAGAGGTCTGCTCAGCAGGAGACAGTTCAACCAAAAGAGCAAAAAAGAAAGGCCACCTGAAGCTAATTGAAGCCTTGCTGCCGAAGCAATTTGCAGGCATCTGAAGCCTGAAAAGAGGTCTATCCGATGGCACTGGAAAAATATAATAAAAAACGTGATTTTGCAAAAACATCCGAACCTGCAGGAGAAGTTAAGCCGTCAGGTGATCAACTGCGGTTTGTCGTTCAGCTGCACGCTGCCTCCAGACTGCATTATGATTTCCGTCTGGAATGGGAGGGTGTTCTTTTATCCTGGGCAGTACCGAAGGGTCCTAGTTATAATCCCAGAGATAAGAGGCTGGCAGTTCATGTCGAAGATCATCCTTTGGATTATCGAAACTTTGAGGGAACGATACCTGAAGGTGAGTATGGCGGCGGCACAGTTATGATTTGGGATCAAGGCACATGGCAGCCTTTGGAAGATGTCGGGTCAGGAATGAAGAACGGGATGCTGAAAATGACCCTTCAGGGAGAGCGCCTCAAAGGAAACTGGGTTCTGGTCCGCATGAAGCCGAGACCGGGTGAGGAAGACAAAAACTGGCTCCTGATCAAAGAAAAAGATGACTATGTTCAGTCTGACAGTGGCATAAAGCAATACGATACTTCAGTTGTGACCAACCGCACAATGGCTCAAATTACGAGCGATGCTGCGGCCGAATTAGAGCAGGACAGTGAAGACAGTGCCGAATCAGAACAAGACAGTGAAGACAGTGCCGAATCAGGGCAGGACAGTGAAGCTAAGGTCGAATCCGAACAAGACAACGTTAATATAAATATTCAGCAACAGACCACAGAACGCGGTCAAGCATTAATCGAGGAAATAAAGTCAGACAAAGATTTCCTCTCCGGAAGGCTGCCCTTCCATGAGACGGACATGATGCTGGCTAAGTTGGCGGATAAAGCTCCGGCAGGCAGCAACTGGATACACGAGATCAAGTTTGACGGCTATCGGATTTTGACTTTCAGCGAAGACAACACGCCCAGATTGATTACTCGGAGCGGCCTGGACTGGACCGAGAAATTCCCGTCGATTGCCTCGTCACTGACTGACTGGAATCCCGGCAATATGATTTTGGATGGGGAAATTGTGGTCTTAACTGAGACGGGACATAGTGATTTTCAAGGATTACAGTCCGCCATCAAGAACCCGGAGAATGCGGAGATTTATTATGTGGTTTTTGACTTATTGGCTCTTGGTTCTCTCGATCTCAGAAATGAGCCTCTCCTGACCAGAAAAGAGCTGCTGGCAGAACTAATTGAGACCGCTCCCGAAAATATCCTTTACAGTTTTCATCAAGTCGGGCATGGTCAAGAAATATTCCGGCAAGCCTGCGCTGACAGGCAGGAAGGAATTGTCTCAAAGCGGACAGATTCCAAGTATCAGGGCGGACGCGGCGACAGCTGGCTCAAGATTAAATGTGATAACCGTCAGGAGTTTGTGATAGGCGGCTATACTGCAACTGAAAAAAGCACTACCGGATTATCGGCTCTGCTTCTCGGTGTAAATGACGACGAAGGGCTTGTCTATGCAGGCCGTGCAGGTACAGGTTTTTCCGACCGGACAGCCAAAGAACTTCTTAGCTCACTCAATAAACTCAAGCGTAAGACCAGCCCCTTTACAAAAGATATAAAAGAACGCAGTGATGAATCCTTAACCTATGTCACACCTAAACTTATTGCTGAAATCAAATATGCCGAGATGACAAAGGACGGACTATTGCGCCAGGCATCTTTTAAAGGTCTGCGCAGCGACAAAGAATCAAAATCCGTAGTTCTGGAATCACCTGCAGCTGAAGTTGCAAAAATGAAGGAAGAAGTGAATCAAGCTGAAGAGAAGGCAGTCCGATATGGTGAAGTTATCTTAACTTCACCGGCCAGACTGGTGTTTCCGGATGCCGGTATCTCAAAAAGAGACGTTGCTGACTACTACTGGGCTCTGCGGGACAAAATGCTGCCATATATAATAAATCGTCCCCTGACTTTGATCCGCTGTACAGACGGAATTGCGAAAGAATGCTTCTACCAGAAGAATATGTATCAGACAATTCCGGGTATGGACCTTTTTCCTTTTAAGAGTAATAGCGGCAAAGATTCTCAGGCGATGATTATTCGCGATGAGGAAGGATTGATGGGCTCAGTTCAAATGGGAGCGGTCGAGTTTCATGGCTGGGGATCGGTTATTGATCATCTGGAGCTGCCGGATATGATGGTTTTTGACCTGGACCCTGACAAGGGGTTAGGCATAGATGACATCAGGCGCGCAGTCAGAGATCTGAAAGGGCTGCTGGACGATACTGATCTGACCTCTTTTTTGAAAACCAGCGGTGGCAAAGGTTATCACATTGTTGTTCCTTTACAGCCTGCTGCGGACTGGGCGAAAGTTCGTGATTTTGCGAAGCTTATAGCCCAGACAATGACCGAAAAATGGCCGCATCGCTATACGGCAAACATGCGCAAAGAGAAGAGAGCAGGACGTGTATATGTCGACTGGGTGCGGAACGGACGCAGTGCCACTTCAGTCGCAAACTTCTCTTTGAGAAGCCGGCCGGGAGCTGCAGTCTCCTGGCCGCTGCGCTGGTCCGATCTCTCAAAGATCCTCCCTGATGATGTGACCATGCATAATTATAACGAGTATATGAAGACGCTTAAGGGTTGGGATGATTTCTTCCAACAGGACCAGATGCTGAAATAAGTTTAGTGCTGATACAAAAAAGGCCCGGGAAATGTAATGGGCGAGCGTTCAGGCCCGGAGACTGAAATAAGTATGGCCCTGATACCCTAAGTGTAAAGAGGACGACAACGGCTCGAATTAACCGAAGCATACGTTCTCTTGGCCGGGGAAAGAGCTTCCGGTTATATCACTGGCCATACTGTTCATGTCAATGGCGGTAATTTTGCAGGTCAGCTGACGGAGATTTTCAGCTACTTCTTTTCGAAACGTACCGCAGCATCGCCGGCCAGCTCACTGCGCTCACATTCGCCGGCATGGAGGCTGATCTGCCAGCAGAGCTTGCTGCCCTTCATCTTTTCACCCGCATAAGACAAGCCATTGGTTTTATCGTCCAGCGCAGGATTATCAATCTGCTGCGGATCTCCGAGGAGGATAAGTTTTGTTCCGCGCCCTGCGCGTGTTAGCAGGCCCTTAGCCTGGTGGGGTGTGAGGTTCTGGGCTTCATCCACCATGAGATAAGTCTGGGCAACGGAACGGCCACGCATGAAGTTCATTGCTTCATTTTGAATGATTCCCCGATCGAAGAGCAGATCGATTTTTCCCTTAAGTTCCTCCTCATCCTGATAGCGATCTTTATCGTTGTGGTCGATCAGGATTTCCAGATTGTCAATGATAGGTCTCATCAGTGGACCTATTTTCTCTTGCTCAGTTCCGGGCAGAAAACCGATATCATCATCAAATTGTGAATTAGGTCTGACTACCAGAATTTTGCGAAAGAGCCGCTGGCTTATTTCGAAGGTCTGTTCCAGACCGCAGGCCAAAGCGTAAAAGGTTTTGGCAGTTCCGGCAGCTCCCTTGATGATGACCAGTGGAGCCTGCTCTACCGGAGCGAGTAATGCTTCCTGAATAAAGCGCTGACCGACATTGCGGGGCTTGACACCGAAGGGTTGTCTGTTCAGAGTACTGAGTCCGACGATGGCCTGACCGTTGAAGCGGCCGAGCTGTGTTGAGGATGGGTTCTGATCATCACGCAGAATAATGAACTCATTTATCTCCAGATCCACAGGATATCTATTGCCATCTGAGTCACAGTCATAGCATTCAAGAGGATCAATGCTGTGACCAGGGAATTGCCTGAGCCTGGCTGAGGCAACGAATACTTCAGTTCGTCCGGTATACTGATCATCCAGCCGAGTCACCTGATCAGTCTGGTATTCTTCAGCAGGGATACCTATAATCTGAGCCTTGATGCGCAGGAGGATATCCTGTGTTACCAATACTACCTGTCCGGTTTTTTCCGGTTTCTCTCTGGACTGATGCTCACTTTTCTGATTACTGCGAGATTGCTCGTAAAGCGCCTTCGTCACTTGCAATATGCGATTATCATTTTGTCCCGGGGCGAATCCGTCCGGCAGTTTCACCTGGCTGCAGTTAGTTTCGAGTTTCAGGCTGCCGCCATTTTTAGTCAAGGGAACCCCTTCAGTCAGGCTGCCTCTCTGACGCAGAGCCTCAAGCTCCCTGATAGCCTGACGAGCGTTTTGGCCTCTTTCTCCGGCAGAGGTCTTGAGGCGGTCCAATTCCTCTAGTACCGCGATCGAGAGGACAATTTCGTTGTCTTCGAATTGGTAGAGTGCAAGGGGATCTTGCAGAAGAACGTTCGTATCGAGCACATATGTTTTAATCATTACGCCACTCCTCATAATCTTACTCGCCGAAAAGTTCATCAAGAGATTTGCCCAGCTTTTTGCTGATAGCTCGGCATATTTTCAAGGTTGGATTGTACGTCCCTTGCTCAATGGCATTCATAGTCTGCCGTGAAATTCCGACCGCATCAGCAAGAGCTGTCTGCGTCAGATCTTTTTCGGCACGGGCGACTTTGATTGCTATGTTTTTGCTCATGGACTACTCTCCTTGCTTGAATTATCTAGTAAATACGACATAATGTCAATTATAAATTATAATTTCATCAGAATTTGCAGTTTTAAGACAATGCAGATCTAAGTTCAGCAAGATAGTCATCCCGTCCGGCAAAATCGAAATTTGTAACAATTGCCGCTACATATCCATGAAGGAAAGATAGTATGAAAGTCAGATAATCAGCCGGTTATGTACACCGTTGAGCTTATCTTGCGGACTTATTAACAAGGGAAATATTGGAGGATATTATGGCGGAACCTGGACAGATCGAAATCTATTTGTTTTTTAATGGCAGTTGTGCGGATGCCTTGGAATTCTACAGGGATTCACTGGGCGGAGAGATTACCGGGGTTATGTATTATAAGGATTTGCCAGAGGAAGCGCGCAAGGATGATCCGGGAGAGATGTCTCCTGAGGCCATATTGCATGCAACTTATAAACTGGCTGATACCACAATCATGGCGAGTGATAATGAAAAAGTTACTGCAGGAGATAATATTGCGCTGACATGGTCTCATGAGGATTCTGAGGAAGTCATGCGAGTCTGGCAGGCTTTTGTGGATGCAGGATCTATGGTTTCTGTCCCTATTAATAAATCATTTTTTGCACCGCTGTTCGGATCTTTGATTGATCCTTATGGCATCAGCTGGCAAATCATGCAGTGGGTACCGCTGTAATAGACAGTCCTGTACATCACAGGAATTTCGCGTTTGGCAGCAAGCTCTGCTTTCTGATGACAGCGGCGAACCGGGGTACTGCATTACCGGATTCTTGCGTTTGGCAGCAAGCTCTGCTTTCTGATGACAGCGGGGGAACCGGGGTACTGCATTACCGGATTCTTGCGTTTGGCAGCGGCGCCTGAACGTGGCTGCCTCCATACAGGTTGACCTGACTTGGGCGTCTAACTGCTGATGAAGTTGCCTCCATTAATATGGATAGTCTGGCCGGTGATGTAACTGGAAGCTCTTTCCCAGGCTAAAAAGATATAAGCCTCAGCAAGTTCCAGAGGCTGACCGGCTCTCTTAAATAAGGTATTGTCGCCGAACGTTGCCACTCTCTCTTCGCCGAACGTTGAGGGGATGAGAGGTGTCCATATAGGACCGGGAGAAACCTGATTGACCCGAATTTTCTTATCTGCTAAATCAATGGCCAGCGAGCGGGTAAAACCCGTAACAGCTGCTTTGCTGGCAGCATAATCTATCAATTTCGGGCTTCCTCGGTATCCTGTTACAGAGCCGGTATTGATGATGCTGCTGCCGGGCTTCAAATGGGGTAAAGCAGCTTTAACGAGATAAAACATGCTGAAAACATTGGTTCTAAAAGTTTGCTCTAACTGCTCATCACTTATTTCCAGAATGCTCTCTTGAGGGTGCTGCTCGCCGGCGTTGTTCACTAATATATCGATTTGACCATAGCAATTAATAACTTCTGCGATCAGTCGCGCGCAAAAAGCAGGGTCTCCGACTTCGCCATCCAAAGAGGCAATTTCTCCTCCCAGGCTCTTGATATTTGCCATAGTTTGTCTGGCGTCCTCACATTCTTCCTTATGAGATATAAAGACTTTGGCCCCTTCCTTAGCATAGGCGACTGCAACCGCGCGTCCGATGCCGCTGTCTCCTCCTGTTATGAGTGCTGCCTTTCCTTCCAGTCGATTGAAACCCCGGAAGGAGCCATCATCGTAGATCGGCTTAGTCTCCATGACAAATTCTTTACCCGGACGGGTTAACAGTTGTTCGGGCTCTATGTGTTCAGGGTATAGGGGAATATTGTCTCTAAGCTTTTCAGAATTATCACTGTTCATGGCCGCATAGCCTCTCTTTATCTGAATTGCAGGTAATCGCTGCCGGCCTGATTTACAAGATCATCTATATAATCCGTAGCGTTAGTCGCAGTTTCAAAAAGTAATTTTTTCATCAGATCTTGTCTGATTAAATTACTGTCAACCATGTGAAATTTCATGTCCTGGCTGTAAGGATTTATCAGGCAGACAAGACTCAGCCCATCCTGGCAGAGAATTGTCATATTGCTGCCGGGAGTGCTGGTAACGTAAATTCGAACAGGTTTATTCCTGTGCATATAATCCTTGAGGTTCTTTAAGCCGATTATGCGGTCAGATAGTGACAAATCATCTGTGTCAAATAAATTTTTAAGTATCTGATCTGTGAACAAGAAGGACTTAAGAGCATCAGCCGATATAAACAGAGATGACTCTTCCTGCAAAACACTGTTTAAGAATTGGTCAAGCAGTTCCTTGGATTCACTGATTGCCGGACCTTCCTGGGCCAGCTGCAGCAAGGCTCGGATCTTGCTGTTGATCGAATGATGAAAGTTATCAGGATTATTTAAGAAATTCTGGATGTTTTCTCGTGAGTAGCTCATATGCGCGGCGTTAAAAGCAATATTTTTAACATGCTCTGACAGATTGTTCAGTTCTGATTTATTAGTTATAAAAGTCAGCAGATGGGTGCCGTCCAATTGCTTATTAATAAGAATAATAAATTTATCTTTGAGTAAGAAAAAGTAATTATGCTCCTGCAGCTGAGTATGACGCAAATAAAAATCGGTTACAGTTTCCAGGCGAAACAGCTTGTCCAGCACATTGCCGCGATATATGCCGGAGCTTATCTCGTAAATCTCCGGATCAGCCAGCTGATATAAGGTAATGTCACGACTGCGTTTCGGAATTGTTACTCTTATTCTATCAAAGGCTTCCGCATCGCTGTCGCAGATCAGAGGCAAAGAAGAATATAACATAATTTCAGTGTTGTCTCCGCTGCGCAGATAATCAGAGCAAATAATACAATACATGTGCAGCACTTGCTGCATTTGTGAATAGTGTCTGGTAGAATCATTCACTCTGGGATAATTATCATCAGCCATCCGATCCTGATCTATAGTGAATCTCAATGCGTTCAATAAGAATCTTTCCAGCTCATCCTGGGAGGTAAAATCCAGAATGACAGGGAAAACATCTACGAATTTGAAGTAACAGTTGTATTCATATGTGGCCTGAGCTAGAATCCTGGCAGCTCTCTTGGAGAAAGCAAGCTCCTCATTGGGATTAATCAAAGTCTTTCCGTTGATGATTTTACTTACCATGCTTTGGGAAGTAATCATATTCTCAGCAAAAGTTTTCTGATTAATATCGGCGATATCCAATAATGACTTCAATAAATCGCCTGTCTTCACTTAGTATTCCCCCCCCTTGCATTTTTTCTTCAGTCAGACCTGCATAATAATGAATGCTAAGACGTATGTAACAAAAAAAAGCACCATAAATTTCCACCATTATATCATAACTAATTCGTATTAGTTATGACATTAAACGATATATTGTTTATGATACTTTCACATTAATCCCACTGGTATAGTATGCGAATTATTCTTAAATGGATATTAATCATGCTGAAAATTTTCTAGATACGAAATTTAATACCCGTGAATAGTTGAATCATAGAAATTGTTGTAATATTAATAATCAAACTGCGTCAAATATATTGCATTCAGGAATTTATTGCTTGTCCGTTTTGACGTTCAGTGCCCATTATTGCGTTAAAATACTCAAGACCTTATAATGTCGGATAATTACAATTTAATGTGAGAGTGATTGATTTAGAAACAGGTGACTTAAATGGATTGCCATAATTGCGGACAACCAATGAATGAAGACGACCAATTTTGTCCGACTTGTGGAACTAAAAACCCTACCGCCGAAGCTATGGCAGCCAGCCTGGCTGCGGGCGTCAGCATGTCTGCCGCTGAGAGCACAAGAGAGCCTGCTGTCGATCATGAAGCTTTCTATGAAGATGAATATGAGCAGATAGTAATTAAGAAAAATTCTCTGTTGCCTGTTTTCCTGACCGTCGGTGCTGCGATCATTCTCATTGCCGGCATATTGATACTTCTTCTTAAGACCAATGATCCTGACGATAAAAGGTTAGGGTTCACCCCGCCTGCTGACAGTAACAAGAGCAATCCGATCTATTGGCAGACTTTGCCTGCATTTGAACAGGATCAACAGGAGGCGCATCAGACGGAATCTACCGGTTTCATATGGACTATGCCTTCAGAGCCTGCACATGAGACGCAATCTACCACAACAGGCAGGGCAGCTGAGACAACATCAGAAATCGAGATTATTATTGATACTCAGGTACCTTCGTCAGCTGCGCCTGCAGATCCGGCAGGAAGCAAGAATAATCAAACACCAGGACCCACAGGAAGCGAGAACAATCAAACGACAAAACCTGCAGGCAGTGAAAATAATCAAACGACAGGACCTTCTTATACTGCAGAAACCACCGGTGAGACTTTTCAACTTGCTGTAAATCGCATTGATGCCGGCATGTTTCCAAGAATAAGACTATACTTCAGCCTTACTGATGAGACAGATAATATGTTCAAGCCGGGAAATGCAAGTTCATTTTCTCTTACGGAGACTTTAAAATCTGACGAACAGATGGTGGAGAATGCCAGACTGAAAGACAGCACAGAGTTCATTGTTCTGGTCGACGGCAGTACTCTTGCTCTGAATGAAGGGAACATAAATGCCGTTAAGACTGCGCTCAGGAGTCTTGCTGATACAATGCTTCCTGAAGGAAATGACAAAAATAAATTAGGTATCGCGATGTTCAGAAGCACGGAGCAATTCACGCTGCCTGCTCAGATCCTCTGCATAGATCAATCATCTGCCGCAGAACAGATCAATAAGCTTACTGCCTCTGGCGTGGAAACTGATGAGCGTCCTCTATATGATACTTTGTCTGAGGCGGTAATTCAGCTGCATAACCGTGGGTATCGCGGGGAGATTCTGGTTTATACCGCAGGTGATGATAATGGCAGCGTTCAGAGCCACAATGAGTTGATCAGCCGGATAGACGACTCCGGTATATCCATCAATTTAATGTCGCTGACACAAAGTGAAAAATTATCTGCAATCGGCAGCAAGAGTTATGGCTCATATACATATTTAGAGAATGGGCAAAGCCTGGGCTCCAATTTGTTAAACTGTTATTCCGGCAATAGAGAGAAAATGTATCTTGACTACACCTCACCCTTCACGGAAGCAAGTTCTCTTGACAAGATATCTGTCAAGATTGCCTATACTGACAGTTCGGGCGGAAATACAGCAGAGGCTTCACATTGGTATTCTCCACCCGCAGAGAATATCAGGGTATCGGTTCAGAACAAAACGTCTGCTGTGCAGGATCTCAAGATTGAGCGCATAGACGCTAAAAGCCACCCCGCTGTAAGATTGTATTTTACTCTCTCTGATACCTCTAATAATTTTGTTAAGCCCTGCAGTTTAGCTGCAGTTTCTATAACTGAAAAACTGGGTGAAGATATTCGCAGCGTAACAGAAACCAGACTTAAAGACAGAACTGAGTTTGCAGTTCTTGTCGATGGCGGCTCTCAGACCTTAACCGCAGAAAATATTGACATAGTTAAGTCAGCTTTTGCCAATCTTGCCCAGACAATGCTGCCGGAAGATAATGAGAAAAATAAACTTGGAATATCAATATTCAGAAATTCCGATTCGCTCGCTTTGCCGATAATGGCAACTGATCTGGCCGCTGCAGAGGAGCAGATTGATGCCCTCTCTGTTTCGCCGAAGGCGACAGGCGAACGTCCCCTCTATGATGTTTTGCAGAAAGCGGTTACAAGGTTAAGTGCCGATGGCTATGATGGTTCGATTATGTTATTTGCCGGCGGACCTGATGCTGGCAGCAAAAGTAGTTTAGCCGACTTGAAAAGCTTAATTAATAACTCCGGAATTCCCATTCACATTATTACCATTCAACCATGCGATGATTTAGAATTAATCGGACTTAGCAGCCACGGCTCTTATTCAGTTATCGGTTCCACCGAGAAGAAGGAAGGGTCAGACAACTTAAGCGATTTGGAAATTCTCAGCGCAGTTTTGCAGGCGAAATATTTATGGGAGACTCTCTACATCGACTATCAATCTCCTTTTGCAGGGATAGATGCCCAGGATGAATTAACGGTCAAGCTGGTTTATACTAATATCGCGGGTACAGTACTGGAGTCAGAGTTTGATTATTCTATACCCCGGGACTCCTGACCGGTCGATATATTTGTAACTTGCTTCCGTAATGGAAAAGGATTTAACCTCGCGTGGATTGTGTGAAACTGATTGAAATTGTCCGGGCTTTCGACCTGGAGGTCATACGAAGTTATGACAAGCTCGAGTCAACTGAGATAACAGTGGCGGACGCAACACGTCCCGGCCTGCAGCTGGCTGGCAGTTATATTGACTTCGGTCCCAATAGAATTCAAATCATCGGCAATATGGAAATTGCCTACCTCGATTCCATGCAGGCTAAAGACAGACAGGCCAGCCTCGACAAACTCTTTTCTACCGGGATTCCTTGTCTGATAATATCGCGTAACCATTTAGCCACAAGTGAAATGTTGTCCGGCTCTGAGAAATATCGGGTTCCCTTGCTGCGCTCCAGTATGGCTACTTCCGATTTGATTGGCTCTATTGTTCAGTATCTTAAGAACGAAATGGCCCCGAGGGTCTCAGTACATGGGGTTTTAGTAGAAGTTCATGGTGAAGGCATCCTTATTCTGGGTGAGAGCGGCGTAGGGAAATCTGAGACTGCGCTGGATATTGTCAAGCGAGGACACCGCCTGATAGCGGATGATCTGGTTGAGATCAGGAAGGTTGCCGATGCTATCTTGTTAGGCAGGGCGCCCGAGATTATTCGTCACCTGATTGAAATAAGGGGTCTGGGCATTCTGGATATTCGTGAGCTTTACGGAGTCTCTTCGGTCAAGATAGAAGAGCAGATACATTTTGTCATAAATCTGGAAACCTGGGATGACACCAAAAATTATGACCGCACCGGCTTATACGAGGAGATGACAGATATTCTTGGTGTCAAAGTTCCTTCGATTACGATTCCTGTCAGACCGGGGAGGAATATGGCAGCTATAGTTGAAGTTGCTGCGATAAATTTTCGCCAGAAATCCATGGGCTACAATGCCGCCGAGTCTTTAATCGAAAGAGTTTTCCGGGAAAGCGCTCAACCGGATGTTAAAGTGAGACGAGAACAAATCGGACAGTTTATTGCGGAAGGTTCTCCGGAAATGACATCTGAGATCATAGATTCCACCAGGTCTGCCCGCAGCGAAAACTTCAGCAAAAACGGTGAGAAAGAGAAAAAAGCAAAAAATGATTAAACTGTTTGAACATCTTGAAGATATTGATATTCATACCGATCACAGCATGGCTGAGCATACATATTTTAGAGCCGGAGGTCCGACGGAGATCCTGATTGAGCCTCATACTGCTGAAGCGGCTGCTGATGTCATTGCTATCTGTCACGAGCAGAACATCCCCTTAGAGATAATGGGCCGAGGCAGCAATGTGCTGGTGGCCGATAAAGGCATACCGGGCGTTACGCTGATGTTCGGAGGCAAAATGGCAAAGTCAGCAGCCTGCGGCGATCAATTATTTCTGGAGGCGGGGGTGCGCATCTCAGAGGCTTGTGCTCTGGCGGCCAGAAATTCTCTCACCGGACTGGAGTTTGCCTGTGGCATACCCGGCAGTATCGGCGGTGCTCTGCGCATGAACGCCGGTGCTTATGACGGTTGTTTTGAAAACATAGTCATCAGAACCCAATATGTCGATCGCGAGGGGACATTAGGCTGGGTCGAAGGCGCAGAACATGAATACGGATACAGAGAGAGCGTTTTTATCAAAAACTGCTGGACAGTTACCCAAACTGTTCTGCAGCTGAAAAAAGGAGACCGTTCAGAAATTTACCCCCTGATGGCCGAGTATGCACGTAAACGCCGTGAATCACAGCCTTTGGAAGAGGCTAGTGCCGGCAGCGCCTTTAAGCGACCCAGCGGCTATTATGCCGGTAAACTTATCTCCGATGCAGGTCTGCGAGGATACAGGCTCGGCTCCTGCGGTGTCTCCGGCAAGCATGCCGGCTTTATTGTCAATTACGGCAAGGCCAAAGCTTCTGAAATTATGTCTGTTTTTATCAAGGTTCAAGATGAGGTTAAAGATAAGTTCGGGGTTGATCTGGAGCCGGAAATCCAGTTCATAGGTGACTGGTCCGGTGAGCGCATGGTCAGGACCGGGAAGCGCCCCTGAAGATGACAGATATTTCATTCAGTAAGCGTCTTCGTAATATTCTTCTGGAAATATCTTCTGACTTGGATAGTGATTCATATCAGGCAATTCTGGGCTTAGCCCTGACTTTGGCCGGACGTTTTGATGAGACCGGCATCAGCATTATTTCTGAGCATGGTGAGTATCTGGACATGCTTGTATTGGCAGCGCAGAAGGCGAATTTTACTGCTCCGGAACGCAGAGTTTATGCCAAGGGCGAGAGTCTGGTTTTTGATTTAAATAATCTGGGTAATGATTTTAAGACGGCTTTGCAGCGAACTGACTTTATCAGCAAATCAACCCTGCCCAGACAATTATTTCTCGCTCATTCTTACCTCGCCTGCGGCTCTTTGGCTGATCCTAATATTCAATTTTCACTAGAGTGGCAAATAGCAACTGAGAAAGCGGCGAAGGCGCTTAAGAGCAAGCTGGCCGGCTGGTCACTTGAAACGGGTATTACCCCGAGAAAACGCATTTATGTGCTGTATATAAAGAATGGTGAAAAGATTGCTGACTTTCTCATCATGTGCGGTGCAACCGATCTGCTGCTGGAATTTATTGACATCCACGTCAAACGTGAAGTCTCAGCCAGAGTCAATCGTCTGATGAACTGTGACGAAGCCAATACCAATCGTCAAGTTGATGCTTCAGCGCGTCAGCTGGAGGCCATCCGCTATATCGCTGCCTCAAGCGGGCTTAACGTATTGCCGGACAATCTCAGATTGGCGGCGGAAGCAAGGCTGGCTGCTCCGGAGCTCTCAATCAAGGAACTGGGTGAGCAGATGGAGCCCCCCCTGGGGAAGTCCGGTATGAACCACAGGCTGACAAAGCTTGAGGAGATTGCAGAAGAATTGCGTCTTGAAGAGCAGACAGGCGGTAAAACGCCTTCGTAACCAACTCATCTTTGTAACCTGCTCTGTTTAGCATGATGGTATAATAGTTGAAAGCTTTGCCGGTTGGAGGGTGATATGGACTATCTGGAAGGATTTCTCATCGGACCTGTATGGACTGACACAGATTACGAGACCAAAAGGCATACTGCGATTCATGTTTTGTTGGCATTTCTGGTTGCTGTCTGGTATATATTCCTCCAGGTATTTCCTGCTAACCAAAGAATAATGGCAATAATCCCCTGGCCGTATTCTCTGGTCATTTTTATTGTTCTAATGCTTATTACTCCGATTATCGGTTGTTTTTACTACCGGCTTTCTATTTATGCCAGGATAATGGTGTTATCAACTTATGTTATCAAGTTTTTATTAGGAGCGTGGGTGCTGATACAGGCGACATTGCCATTATTGGCAATTGATTCATCCGGTTTACAGGAACTGCTTTTTGAAGAGATCAACCAAAACATCGAGATTGCGATAAACTGGTTTGATTTTATGGGCTATCTCTTTTCTATGATTGTGGGCATCATAATTGGCGGTCTGTGGCTAGTACTGAAGTTACTGTTATTCCTGTTGTTAATGATTACTATTCCTTTAGCAGTTCTCATCTTGATTAAGCTTATTCAGCACGGCCTGGACAAGCTTGTAGCTAGAGTGTATGCGGTGGAATAGAGGTTACCGGATAAATGTCTAGACGTGGCTGGATAAGAAATTTAATACATCAGGTTTTGATACTGTCTCTTTTTGCAGCAGGTTTGTATTTTCTTAAAGACACAATCGACAGCAGACCCGAACTTGCCTCTCTTGTCTGGCTTAAAGTGCTTTTTTGGGGAGCTTTCGCAGCTTTTATTTTGCTATTGGCGCAATTCATCCAGGGTAGCTTTTTCGGTTATACCATGGAACGCTTTGATCCTGGCAATGTAGACAGCTTGAAGCGATTGGCAGGCATGAAGAAATTTATTCTGACTACCGAGCAGAGTCAGGCAGCCAGAGACATGGAGAATCCCCTGGCTGAATTGATTTACTGGCTTACTACTGAAGGTTATGAAGAGGCAGGCCGCCGGACCATGGGATTAGTCTACGAAAGACCGGTTAACAGTGTTTTCTCCTTCGCCGGACAAAAATATGAGCGGATTTTCTTAATTTATCTTCCCATGCCTAACGTTTTGATCGTTGATCGCCTTCTGCGTGAAAGCATTGCCTACATCGACCATAGGAATGAAATCAATTTTGCCCCGATAAACCACCTCTTTATTATTACTGATATGATGCAGCCGGAGGAAGTGACTTCGGCAGCTTCAGGTGTTGTGAATTTCCTTCTAAGAATTGATGAAGGCAGTTTATGTCCATGGCTGCTTGATACTAAATACGGACGCTTATTTTATCCTTTAGACCGCAGTCTGATCAAGAGATCCCATCGCCGCAGGCAGAACCGGTTTCGCAAGTCCTTTTTAAATTGGTTAACCAGGGATGCTCAAGAGCAGGATATAACTATCTCTGCGGATGATAATAATGATCTTGATATCCAACCGGCGGAAGTGACTTTGCGTGCACCCAAGATTAGTTCTGCTGAAGACATTCCTTCAAAGGGTAAGGTTGCGGATGAAGCCTTAGTTGAAACCACAGCCGAAGTCATTGCTGAGCCGGAAGCCGAAGTCTTTGCTGAGCCGGAGACCGAAGTCGTTGCTGAGCCGGAGGCTGAAGTCGTTGCTGAGCCGGAATACCCTGCAGGCGGAGATGTAATTATGGAGGAACGACAATGACTTATATTATGGCTGTGGACCAGGGCACTACCAGCTCTCGCGCTATCATTTATGATCTTAATAAGAAGATAGTATGCAAAGCTCAGCGACCGCTCAAGCTTTATTATCCGCAGCCCGGCTGGGTTGAAGTTGATGCCAGTGTTTTGTGGCAGTCAGTCCTGGCTGTAATCAATGAAGTAATTACGAATCCGGAAATTAATCCCGGGCAAATTAAAGCTATTGGTATCACTAATCAACGTGAGACAACCGTTGTCTGGGACAAGAACACAGGGATACCGATAGCCAACGCCATAGTCTGGCAGTCTCGCCAGACAGCAGGTATATGTGAAAATTTCAGGGAAGCAGGTAAAGAAGAGCTTGTCAGAAGCAAAACGGGCTTGCCGATTGATCCCTACTTTTCTGCCGGCAAGATTCGTTTTATTCTCGATGCTGTTCCTGGTGCGCAGTCCAGAGCGGAACAGGGTGAATTGTTATTCGGCACCATTGACACTTGGCTAATCTGGCAATTGACCTCTGGTAAGGTACATCGGACGGATTATTCTAATGCCAGCAGGACAATGTTGTTTAATATAATCGAGAAACGCTGGGATGATGAACTTCTGAAACTCTTCAATATCCCTGCAAAAATGCTGCCTGAAGTCCAAGCTTCCGCCGGCGACTTTGGTATAGCGGAAGCACGCTTTTTGCAAGGAAACTGGATCCCTGTCAATTCTGTACTAGGAGATCAGCAAGCAGCCTTGTTTGGGCAGAATTGCCTGGAAGAGGGAGCGGCTAAAGCCACTTTCGGTACAGGCGGCTTTCTCCTCATGAACGCAGGCTCTAAGCCGGTAGTATCTAAACAGGGGCTCTTAACGACAATTGCCTGGCATTTAAAAGGTGAAACTGTTTATGCATTAGAGGGAAGCTTCTTCACTGCGGGTGCAGGCGTTAATTGGCTGGTTGACAGTGTTCGCCTGCTGGACAATCCGCGGCAAGCTGATCAATTGGCCATGGCTGCTTCTAACGATGAAAAAGTATTGTTTATACCGGCATTATCCGGTTTAGGCACACCCTGGTGGAATGAACGAGTAAGAGGCGCCTTTATGGGCTTGACACTTAGTACCGGGAAAGCGGAATTGGCGCGGGCAGTTTTAGAGTCTTCAGTTTATCAGGCGGAGACGATATTTTCTCTTATGAAGGCAGAAAGCCAGATCGGGCTCAAGGAGATCAAGGTTGACGGCGGAATGGTCAAGAGCGATTTTTTCTTGTCTCTTCTCAGTGATATCTTGAATATTCGCATCAACAGGCCGGTAGACTATGAAGCTACTGCCATGGGAGTCGCACTATTAGCGGGCATTGAGGCCGGAGTGTGGGATTATGATGATCTAAAAGACAGCAATGGTCCGATTGACAAGACATTCGAACCCGACATGGATGAAGAAGAGCGATCTGCTCGCATTGAAGAATGGCAGAGAGCTGTAGCAGCGATTATATCCTATTATTAAATTATTAAAATTTGTCTGAGGTGTGGAAATGAGAAGAGAAAAAGATAGTTTTATCTCAGCCGACAAGGAAACAGAAATAAATCTATCGTATTGGCTCCCGGAAGGAAATCCGATAGGCATTCTGCAGATATCTCATGGGATGAGAGAGTTCATAGACCGTTACGATGAGATGGGGCAATGGTTTGCCAGACAGGGATATGTGGTAGCAGCCAATGATCATCTCGGCCATGGCGCGTCAATTAAAAGTGAAGAGGACTGGGGCTTTTTTGCAGCCGAGGATGGATGGAATAAAGTCTTGGACGACATGCATACGCTCAGGACAAAGACCGGAGAGAAATACCCCGGATTGCCCTACTTTTTGTTAGGGCACAGCATGGGGTCATTTTTGGTCAGAAATTATATTTTCCGCTGGCCTGATGACGGACTGAGCGGAGCAATAATTGTAGGTACCGGCCAAATTTACAGTCCGGTAATCAGAGCGGGTATTTTTATCGCAAAAAGGCAGGTTGCCAGTAAAGGCCCCAGATATCGCAGCCCCTTTCTCAGTAAGATGGCGTTAGGGAAAAACAATAATGCCTTTGAACCCGGCAGAACCGTAAGCGATTGGCTGACAAGAGATGAGGAGATCGTAGACAAATATATTGCCGACACGCGTAATAATTTTGTTTTTACTGCTCAGGCGTTTCTGGACTTTTTTACCGGGATGAAGGGAATTAACAAAAAATCGAATTTGAACCTGATTGATAAAGAGCTGCCCCTGCTTTTTCTCTCCGGTGAGCGGGATCCTGTCGGCAAGATGGGCAAGGATGTTCGAAAAGCTTATAAAATTTATAAAGATCTTGGCTGTCGGGATGTGGAGATAAAGTTATATCCTGATGCCAGACATGAGATTTTTAACGAGATCAACCGCGAGGAAGTTTATTCGGACCTCTTAAACTGGCTCAGCAAAAAGAGCTGACGGTAATAGCTTGATAAAAATACCGACGTAAGGCAAAATGCTTCCGATGCGCTTTGTTATGCCGGCGGCAGCTCTCCTGATCCTGTCAAAGGCAGAAAGGAATATAATGACAAAACTCTTTACTCCTGACAAGATACAGATACCCAAGATTGCAGCAATTCATGATCTGTGCGGCTACGGGAGCTGTTCATTAACAACGGCGATATCTGTTCTGTCAGCGGCAGGACTGGAAGCTTGTCCGGTGCCAACATCATATCTTTCTACACATACAGCTTTCGGCAGCTACACCTTTTTTGACACTACTGAAAATTTACCGGCCTATCTGGATCACTGGTGTGAAGTCAAAGTCCCTTTAGCCGGTGCATATACCGGTTTTCTTGGCTCCGTTGAACAGATACATATTATTATTGATTTCTTTAACAAAAACCCCGGGATGCTGCGCGTCGTTGATCCTGTAATGGCAGATCTGGGTGTGATCTACAATACCTATACAGAGGAAATGTGTCTTGAAATGAAGAAACTGGCCAGTGCCGCTGATCTGATAACACCAAATCTGACTGAGGCTGCTGTTCTCTTGGGAACCAATTATCAGGGTCAATTTCTGGACAAGTCGCAAACACAGGATATATGTGACAGACTTCTGCAGCTTGGCTGCAAGCACGTAGTCCTGAAAGGAATCAGGCGTGATGAAGCTGCTTTGATCTGGAATGCCATCGCTTCACAAGACGGCAGCTACACTGAATATGGACATAAGCGTGTTAATGCCAGCATGCACGGAACCGGTGATCTCTTTGCCAGTATCGTGACAGCCGGCATCTTCTCAGGCAAAGAGCTGGAAGACACAGTACGCTTCGCGGGCGAGCTGGTATATGATGCCATAGAATTCTCTTTCAGCCAGGAGGGCTGGCAGAATAGAGGCGTAAACTTTGAACCGTTCTTGAGCAAGATCGCTGATTTCTGCGGCTAAGAAGAGCTCCCACGTCAGAAACAAACCCAACAGCTCAATTAGCTTGACAGAAAGCTTAGAGTTAAGGTATTCTGACTTGGCTTATGGGTGGTTAGCTCAGCTGGTTAGAGTACCTGCGTGACATGCAGGGAGTCGGTGGTTCGAGTCCACTACCACCCACCAAAAAAGACGTCTGAACTTGAAACAGACGTCTTTTATTGTGTCCGGGGAGTTGCGGTAACGGCCATATTAGCAGCTAATTGTTACAATGTATTCACAATTGTGAGTTATTATATTTATCGATGATCGGCTAAGACAATGGCAAAACAGTTAAAGAAAACGGCGAATTGAAAAATTCGTGCCATTTAACAGGTGAATAATTGGTAGAAAATGACTGAAATAATAAATAACTCTAGATTACTGGGAATTGACATTGGCTCAACAACTGCCAAAGTCTCTTTTTCTCAAGACGGACACGTCGTATTTGAGCGCTACGAGCGCCACCTATCTCATGTTTTGGAGAAAACTCTGGAAATGCTCGGGTCCGCGCGGGACTTGCTGTCTGAAGCTCCCTTTACGGTAGCTGTATCGGGATCTGCCGGCATAGAAATGGCAGAGGTTTCAGGGCTTACCTTTGTTCAAGAAGTATATTCCACAGCTGGAATAATTAAGCAGCTGGCTCCTGATACCGGAGCGGTCGTGGAACTGGGCGGAGAAGACGCCAAGGTTATTTTTTTTGAGGGCGGAACTGACGCGCGCATGAATGGCAGCTGTGCCGGAGGTACCGGCGCCTTTATCGATCAGATGGCGGCCTTGCTTAATATGACAATTCAGGAGTTGAATGAAGCTTCGCTGCGCGCTGAACGAATTTACCCTATCGCTTCAAGATGCGGTGTTTTCGCTAAATCAGATGTTCAGGCGCTGTTTAATCAGGGGGCCAGCAAAGATGATGTGGCAGCCTCTGTTTTTCAGGCGGTTGTCAACCAAACGATTGTTGGTCTGATGCAGGGAAGACAGCCGGAAGGCAAAGTTCTCTTTCTGGGAGGTCCGCTCTATTACTGTTCAGGACTGAGGCAACGTTTCCGCGAAACCTTGAACCTGACTGAAGAAAACAGCTTCTGTCCTGATTATGCTCTCTTTGCTGTGGCACGCGGAGCGGCTTATTACAGCCGCGACTCAAAACCCATGACTTACGATGAGCTGACAGCCGGTTTGCAAAAGACAAGTACTGTTTCTACATATGAGCGTGGCAATCTGCCGCCTCTCTTTAATGACAGAGAAGAATACAAGACGTTCCGGGAACGCCATGATCAATACACTGTGCCGCAATTGCCGATCGAAGATTACAATGGCAAAGCCTGGCTGGGGATTGACAGCGGCAGTACAACGACCAAGCTGGTGCTGCTGTCTGAAGACAAACAGATGCTGTACAGCCATTACTGCGCTAATCTCGGCGCTCCTCTGGATATTGTCTTTGAGCAGCTGAAAAAGATTCGTGCCCTGTGCGGGGACAGGATTGAAATTGCAGGCTGTGCGACTACAGGCTACGGCGAAGCCCTGATTCAACACGCCTTTAAAGCTGACACAGGGCTGGTAGAGACTATCGCCCATTATACTGCGGCCCAACACTTTCAGCCGGATGTGGATTTTATACTTGACATAGGCGGACAGGATATCAAGTGTTTTTATATCAAGAACGGCGCGATTGATTCCATTAAGCTGAATGAAGCCTGTTCATCCGGATGTGGTTCCTTTCTGGAGACTTATGCCCACTCCATGGACTACGAGGTGGAAGACTTCGCTTTGCTGGGAGTTGATGCGACAGCTCCGACGGATCTTGGCTCCCGCTGCACTGTCTTCATGAACTCATCGATCAAGCAGGCGCAAAGAGATGGCTCAAAGATCGAGGATATTTCCGCCGGACTCTCAATCAGTGTGGTAAAGAACGCCCTCTACAAAGTTATCCGTGTCAGCTCGCCCGAGGAGCTGGGAAGACATATAGTTGTTCAGGGCGGCACTTTATTGAATGACGCTGTTTTACGAGCCCTGGAACAGGAGCTGGAGAGAGAGGTTGTCAGACCCACCATATCCGGGTTAATGGGCGCCTTCGGTGCGGCTCAATATGCTATGCAATTTAAAAAAAGTGATCTGCTGACAGCCGTGGAGCTGGAGGCTTTTACACATAAATCCACTACCACTGTCTGCCGTGCCTGTACCAATCATTGTCATCTGACAATCAACAGTTTTGGCGAAGGCGATCGCTTTGTCTCCGGCAATCAATGTCAAAGAGGGCTGGGACTGGAAGAGAGCCATGTGCTTCCTAATCTCTACCATTGGAAGCGCGAGCGCATAAAGGCTCTGCGAGAGTCATCGCTGCAGTCCGATTGCCTTGGAGGCGACGGAAAGGTGATGCGTGGTGAAATCGGTATTCCCACTACCTTGTCCACCTATGAGCTGGCGCCGCTCTGGCAGGCCTTGTTCACAGAGCTTGGCTATAAGGTGGTATTTTCACCCCTGTCATCCAGAAAAACATATGAACAGGGACAATTGTCGATACCCTCCGATACTATCTGTTATCCCGCAAAAATTATGCATGGACACATGGAACAGCTGGTTGAGCAAGGAGTAAAACTCATATTTTATCCCAGTCTGACTTACAATCTGCAGGAAGACGACACCGCTAATAACTTCAACTGCCCCATAGTCGCCTACTACGGTGAAGTGCTGCAAGGCAATATGTCATCCCTTGGCCAAGTTAACTTCATCTATCCTTATCTGGATATTGGCAGTAAAAGCGCGCTGACAAGGACTCTCTATCGTGTCCTGAGGGAGATAGATCCGACCATCAAACGTCTGGAAATGAGAAGAGCTGTCAGTGCCGGTTTCGAGGCTTTAGAAAATGAACGTAAGGCCATTGAACAGGCCGGCAGGGAAGCGGTGGAGTTTGCCAGGCAAAACAATAAGCGCATCTTGGTTTTGGCAGGAAGACCCTATCATATCGATCCGGAAATCTGCCATGGCATTGACCGGATTGCAACTTCATTGGGTTTTGTTGTCGTCACCGAAGATTCAGTCTGCAATCTGGCGGATGCGCCGGAGGTAAAGATCTTGAACCAGTGGACATATCACTCGCGTCTTTATAAAGCTGCACAGTTCGCCTGCGATAATGATGATGTTGAGCTGGTTCAGCTGGTCTCCTTCAGCTGCGGAATTGATGCAATTACCACTGACGAAGTAAGAAGAATTATGGAGAGTCAGGACAAACTGTATACAGAGATAAAAATCGATGACATCTCAAATCTTGGCGCCTTGCGCATCAGGCTGAGAAGTCTGCTGGGTGCGGTGGAAGCCAGAGACGGCTCGCAGCTTGAGGAAGCGTTGGCAGAATGTGGTGACGATCAGCTTGCTTCAGGAACTGTGGAAACAGAAGATTGTCCGGGGTACGCATCGAAGTTAAAAATCAGAGAGACTTCGAAGTTTTCCGGTGCTTTTAAAGACAGTATTGCCTCGCAGCCTGCTGGAGTATTGAAAGACAGAGATGCCTCATAGCAGGCAGGGAGCCGCAATAAGATATAAATATCAGATTTATAGCTTAAAACACAAATCAAGGAAATATTAATGACTTCGGATTATTATGTAAAATTTACAGAAGAAATGAAAAAGGATTACACTATCCTGGTCCCATCAATGCTTAATGGTCATTTTGAGCTCATCATAGCCTATATGCGCACACAAGGTTACACGGTTGAGCTGCTTACCAGTCAAGGCAACGAAATAACGGATCTGGGACTGTGGTATGTCCATAACGATACCTGCTACCCGGCACTCCTGGTCATCGGTCAGTTTCTGCACGCTTTGCGATCCGGGAAATACGATCCCCATAAAACCGCCCTGATATACTTTCAGACGGGGGGGGGCTGCCGCGCTTCAAACTATATTTCGCTTTTGCGTAAAGCCTTGAAAAAGGCAGATCTTGAGTTTGTGCCGGTTATCTCCCTTAGCCTTTCCAATCTGGAGGAGCATCCTGGCTTTGACCTGAACCTGAGACAATATCTGGGACTTTTTGATGCTATCCTTTATGGCGATCTGCTCTACGACCTGGTCAATCAGACTAAACCATATGAAGTAAACTCAGGCGATGCAGAAGCTCTGCAACATCGCTGGCTGGAAGATATCGGACAAGCCCTGGGTGATGAAGGCGCAATTAAAATGTCTCGCAGGCGTAAGAAGAATTATCGCAGGATAATCGCTGATTTCGCTGCTATCCCCAAGGTTAAGAAGGACATTGTCAAAGTCGGAATTGTAGGTGAGATTTACGTAAAATTCTCGCCGCTGGGGAACAATAATCTGGAGCAGTTCCTGCTTGATGAAGGGGCGGAAGTTGTAGTTCCGGGCTTGCTGGATTTCTTTATTTACTGTGTATATAGCAGCGTAGCTGATTACAAGCTGTATGGGCGCAGTTTCGTGAAAGGCTTTTTAAGTAAGATCGCTTACCGTTTTCTCTGCAATAAGAAACGAGAAATCATCCATCTCATTGAAGAAGAGGGGAGCTTTAAGGCACCGGCGCCCTTTGAGCATATTGTGGCGCTTAACGATGATTACATCAGCTTTGGGGTCAAGATGGGCGAAGGCTGGCTTTTGCCCGCGGAGATGCTGGAACTTGCTGACAGCGGTGTGAATAATATTGTCTGTGTTCAGCCCTTCGGCTGCCTGCCCAACCAGATCGTAGGAAAGGGCATGATGCGTCCGATTAAGGCTCGCAACCCTGATATCAATATCGTCGCGATTGATTATGACCCCAGCGCCACAAAAGTTAATCAGGAAAACCGCATAAAGCTGATGCTTTCAAATGCCAGAGACAAGCTGAATACTGACAAAGCGTCCTGACAGACACCATAGAGTCCATGACAAGTGTCAAAGCGTCCTGACTGACACCATAGCGTCATTATAATCGTCAAAGCGTCCGGAATGACTGCACAGTGTAATAACTAGCGAATCAGATAGATAATCAGGCACAAAATAAATATATGCAAGGGATAAAAGACATACAGAGAATATCGTTTCCATGCTACCGGCTTGCTGCCGAAAAGCGCTTGCCTGCCGGCCTTTTCACTGAAAATGATGAATACCGACAAAATGGACAGTAATTGAAGATAGCTGTATCCTTGCGGCATATTCAAGATATAGTGATATGTTACCAGAGTCGCGGCATTAAGAAGAACTGCTGCGACCAGCGCACTGTTAAGCAGTCGTGATAAATCTGATTCATCTTTATGTCTGGTCAGAATCAGATGAAACGTGAATACAGTCAAGACACCATAAATTCCGTAATCCGACTTTAGATATACAACTGCGACCAAAGAAACCAGCATGGAGGAAATACCCAGCAATATACCCAGCAAAGGGTTCAAAGACACGTCACCGGGATTGAACTTTACCTGATAAAAATTTCGATCATCGTTTTTAGAGCCTGTGTCGGTCAGCAATTCCAGTTTAGCCACTCTGTCACGCCAGCTGTTGGTCAGCAGCGTCCAGCCCGAGATGAAGCCCAGTGCCGCCGCAAAAGTGAAAAGAATGTTTGTGCCGGGGGTATTTATCCCCGCTAACTCATTACCCCAGCGAATAATTACTTCACTGATTATTGCAGAGCTCAGCAGACGCAGGAAATAACGTCCCAGATGGCCGCTGCGCCGGTAACCTAAAGCGATAAAATATGCAAAGATGGGAAAGGCCAGTCTGCCAATAGAGCGGAAGGTGATATATACCTCGTCAGGAAGCCAGGGGTAAAAATAATAGCCAACATGATCGATTAGCATAGTTATGGCAGCTATAATTTTTAGAAGCATCTGCTGAACCTCGCTGACATAATTTATCTTTCTGAGCTAGAATAAGGCTGGCAATGATAATAAGCATCAGGTTCGGCAAGAACTCGGCAAGAATTATTAGTTTACCTTTCTTGCCTAGGCTGATAAACTATTGTATCATGACACCCGTAGAGCGACCAGAATTGGGCATACATTAATCAGCATTAAACTGATAATCTAGCTTGAACATTGGAATCGAAGTACTCTGTTTCACATATCAATTGATATGTTATTTTATAGATAGCAGGAATAAGAATGGGATTAGGTTTAAATATCGGGATTGATCTCGGAACAGCCACAGTAATAATTTATGTTGTAGGTAAAGGAATTGTCTTGCGCGAACCGGCAGTGGTAGCATTGCACAGCAAGACAGGCAAGGTACTTGCCGTAGGGGAGAGCGCCAATCTTATGCTGGGCCGTACTCCGGATATTGTCCAGGCTGTCCGCCCTCTGCGCGACGGCGTGATTTCTGATTTTCAGGTCACTGAGGTAATGCTTAAGAGTTTTATCAACCGTGTGAACACAGGTTTTCTGGCGCGATATTTTAAACCGACGATTATTGTCTGCGTACCCAGTGTGATAACTCAGGTTGAGACCAGGGCAGTTGAGGATGCATGCAGAAATGCCGGTGCCAAGGAAGTATATCTGATCCGTGAGCCTGTTGCAGCCGCAATCGGAGCAGGAATCGATATTACGCAGGCAAGTGGCAGCATGGTTGTAGATATCGGCGGCGGCACAACTGATATTGCAGTTATTTCCTTATGCCAGCCGGTAGTATCCAGTTCTATCAAGATAGCCGGCGATAAGTTTGATGACGCCATAATCAAGTATGTGCGCAGAAAGTACAATGTTCTGATCGGAGAACAGACTGCCGAAGAGCTGAAGATCAACATCGGCTGTGCCTATCCGCGGGAAGAAGAATTGAACATGGAAGTACGCGGCCGCAATTTAGTGACTGGGATGCCTGCAACTTTAGCCCTCAACTCAACTGAAATGCTGGAAGCATTGGAAGAGCCTGTTAGCCAGATATTTGAAGCTGTGCATTCAGTGTTGGAGCGAACTCCGCCTGAATTGATGGCTGACATAAGTCAGCGCGGTCTGGTTATGACAGGGGGCGGTACCCTGCTATACGGACTGGATCTTATGCTGGCTGCAAAAATCGGTATTGAAGTTTTGGTAGCAGAAGATGCTGAATCCTGCGTCGCCATCGGCACAGGTCTCGCTTTAGGCATCATGGAGAAATTCGGCGATTTGACCAATTAACCCTGAGCTTTACTGCCCCCTCTTTGTAGAGATGTATCCCTGAAAAGCTTGAGATTAAAGCAGTATTGCCAATTCTAACAGTTGACGCTTTTTGTCACGACATTTATACTATTTATATCATCACATCCCCAACCAGCCAGAAATTCTTAAATCCAGAAATTCTTAAATAATGAATAATTGGGTTGATCTTTCTATAATTGCGCTTTGTTCTGGCACAAGCTATATCCCTAATCAATAACGGCATATGCCGGATAATTCGAGGAGAATCGTACATGTCTCAAAATAATTTGCATGGTAAGACGAAAGCTGATCTTACCGTAATCGCTCAGGTAGCAGGGATGTTGACTGCCACTGAGGCTAGAAAAATGACTAAGAAGGAGCTGCTGGACTATCTTTTGCAGGAAGAGGGCAAATTAGGTCAGATACCTGCCGATAAAGTATCAGCAGCGGAGACTGCCGGCCGACAAACGGCGGGTAAGCCAGTTGCGGCGGAAGCTGCGACCGGAGATATTGTCCCGGCTGAGGATCTGCCTGCTGCAGATATTCCCGCAGATGAGCCGAAAGCAAAAGAGACAGAAAAAACTAAGGCTGCAGATAAGCAGAAAGTGAAACCATCTGTTCGCAAGACTAAGGATATCAACAGCAAAGATAAGACTTCAGGTACAGAAGAAACCTCCTCTGATAAAGATAAGACTTCGTCTGAAAGGGAAAAAACTTCGTCAGGCAAAGGCAAATCTTCATCCGAAACTAAAGGATCCAAACGCTCTCGTGCTATGAAAAGCGCAGGCAAGAAAACAGCCGATTCATCTGAAACGAAAGCAAAGAACAAAGAACAGCAGGATTTAGATCATGACCCGGATAACAGCAATGACAAGCCGGATGTTGAAGTTAGTCCTCAGGAGTTATTCGGCGGAGTACTGGAGATCATGCAAGATAATTACGGCTTTCTCAGAATGGAGAATTATCTTCAGAGCAACAACGATATTTACGTGCCCCCTCAATACATAAGAAGGTTCAATCTTCGTACCGGCGATTATGTCGTTGGCCCTGTAAGAAAACAGCGCGATGACCGTTATCAGGCGCTATACTATGTTAAGGAAGTGAATGGTCAGCCTCCGGATAAGGTTGTTAAGAGGCCGCATTTTGACAGACTGACGCCAATTTATCCCAATGAGCGTTATGTGCTGGAAACCACACGGCAGGAACTCTCAACCAGGATCATTGACCTGGTTGCGCCCATAGGGAAGGGTCAGCGCGGCATGATCGTATCTCCGCCCAAGGCCGGAAAAACCATACTTCTGCAAAAAATCGCCAAAGCAATCGCAACAAACAATCCCGAAGCTAAACTGATCGTTCTTCTGATCGACGAGCGGCCTGAAGAAGTTACCGATATGCAGCGTTCGATTGATGGCGAAGTTGTCTATTCCACCTTTGATAAAACACCCGAAAATCATGTTAAGGTAACTGAGCTGGTCCTGGAACGCGCTAAACGTCTGGTTGAACTGGGTCAGGATGTTGTTATCCTCCTTGACAGTGTAACTCGAATGGGGAGAGCTTATAACCTGACGATCACACCGACCGGCAGAACCCTCTCCGGCGGTCTGGATCCGGGAGCCTTATACGGGCCGAAGAGATTTTTCGGTGCTGCCCGCAATGTTGAAAACGGCGGCAGTCTGACAATCATTGCTACCGCATTGATTGAAACGGGATCCCGCATGGACGAGGTGATTTTTGAAGAGTTCAAGGGCACCGGCAATATGGAAGTTCTGCTCGACAGAAAACTGTCGGAGAAGAGAATCTTCCCGGCTATCGATATCACTCGTTCCAGTACCAGACGGGAAGAACTGCTCTTGTCTCCCAAGGAGCTTGATGCCGTCTGGGGAATTAGAAAAGCCTTCGGATCGCTTGATACGGCAGCGGTAACCGAGACAATCATCAGCTTGTTGATGAAGACAAGAGACAATGAACAGTTTATCTCCTCTATCAATATCAGCCTCAATGACAAATCCGTTTTTGAAGCCATGCGCGGAAACATCAAACCTAATAATGGTAAGAGAAATGATTGAATTTGAATTGTCCGGCAGCTCCCTCAATGAAGAGTGTGGCATTTTCGCTTTACATCATGTTGAGGATGCCAGTGTTCTAACCTACTATGGACTGCACAGCCTTCAGCATCGCGGGCAGGAAGCCTGCGGTATTGCAACAAGCGACGGCAGCAAGATTCTCACACGCAAAGACAAAGGGCTGGTGACAGATGTCTTTGATAAGGCTAAATTGGATGAAATTGGTGAGAATGCCATACACGCTCTTGGTCATGTTCTCTACGGGAAAAGAGGCGGTAATATCCAGGAAAATATCCAGCCGATTATGGTCAGAGCACATCAAGGAGCTTTTGCGCTGGCCAATAATGGCGAAATAGTCAATGCCGGCGAGCTGCGTTATGAACTTGAACAGCAAGGCAGTATTTTCCAAGGAACATCAGACACCGAAGTCATAGCCCACTTGATCCAGCGTGAGCAAGGCTCAATGGCTGAAAAGATTCTGGCAGCCTGCAAGCAATTGCGAGGCGCATATACTATTGTCATCATGACCAAAAACACTATGTATGCAGTACGTGATCCTTTGGGCTTGCGCCCGCTTTGTCTTGGCAAAGTAAACGGCGGTTATGCAATTAGTTCTGAGAGCTGCGCCTTCACAATAATCAATGCTGAATTCTCCCGTGATCTGAGACCGGGTGAGATGCTGAAGATGGGTAAGGAGAAATTTGAGTCTATTCAGTTTTCACCGCCCGGAGAACCATCCATCTGCGCAATGGAGTATATCTACTTTTCTCGTCCTGACTCAGACATTGACGGCATAAATGTTCATTCCTCCCGCAAAGCCTGCGGCAGGGAACTCGCGAGAATGGAAGATGTCGAAGCGGACATCGTGGTCGGCGTGCCCGACTCATCTTTGTCTGCCTCACAGGGATATGCTGAAGAGAGCTGCCTGCCTAACGAGATGGGGTTGATTAAAAGCAGATATGTCGGCCGTTCCTTTATTAAGCCGCGGCAATCTGACAGAGAGCGCGGCGTAAAGATGAAGCTCTCTCCGGTCAGGAGTGTTCTTGCCGGCAAACGAGTGGTTCTGGTTGATGACTCTATCGTGCGAGGAACTACATCTAAGCGCATTGTCAATCATCTGTTTTCTGCCGGCGCCAAAGAAGTCCATGTTCGAATCGCCTCACCGCCTCTGCGTTATCCTTGTTTTTACGGCATTGATCTGCATTCCAGCGAGGAACTGATTGCAGGCAACAGAAGCGAGGAGGAAATTCGTCAATATATCGGCGCCACCAGTCTGAAATTCCTTCCTTTAGAAACATTGCGAAAGATACTAGGCAATAATATCTGTACTTCCTGCTTTACGGGGGAATATCCGATTCCCATCCCAAAACAGTCCTCTATTTACGATTACAACGATTAAATCAGGAGAAGTTATATGGACAGAATTCAAACATTCAACGACTTGCTGGGTCGCTGCAAACAAATGAATTTGAAGTCGCGTCTGGCTGTAGCCGCAGCAGATGACGAGCATACTCTGGAAGCTGTGATGAAGGCGCACAAGCATGAGATCGTTACTCCTGTCCTGGTGGGAGACAGCCCCAAAATTGAAGCAGCTTTGGCTGATTTAGGCTTCTCAGCCGCTGATTTTACAGTTTATCACGCTCCTGACAACACCGCAGCTGCCCGACTGGCTGTAAGTCTGGTGCGCAGCGGGGAAGCGGATTTTCTCATGAAAGGCAGCTGTCCTACTGCTGTTTTGCTCAAAGCGGTTGTGGATAAAGAGAATGGCCTGAGTAACAATCGGCTCATGAGCCATTGTGCGATCGTGGAAATACCCGATCTGGGCAGACTGATAGCGATTACTGACGGCGGTATGGTGCCTTATCCGGATCTGCAGGATAAGAAATCTATTATTGAGAATGCCGTAGCTGTATTCCACGGATTCGGTAATCCGGAACCTAAAGTAGGTATTCTGGCCAGCATCGAGAGCGTAAATCCAAAGATGCCGGAAACGATTGAGGCTGCTGAATTAGCAGACATGTATGCCAAAGGAGAGATCAAGGGCTGTATTGTCGCCGGACCCATCTCCTATGATGTAGCCATGGATCCTGATATTGCCATTTACAAAGGATATGAAGGTCCTGTAAAGGGTGATGCGGATATTCTTGTCGCTCCTGACATTCATGCCGGCAATATTCTGGCTAAGGCTCTATATTGTTCTGCCAAGGCAAAGGTAGCCGGTTTCGTGGTCGGAGCCAAAGTTCCTGTCGTCGTTAGCTCGAGAGGGGCGTCGGCAGATGACAAATTTTTCTCTATTTTGGCATCGGTGGCTTCACTCGGCTGATTGAGGAGCTGGCGACTCCACTCGGCTAATTGAGGAGCTGGTGGCAGCACTCTGCAAATTGAGTAGCTGGCGGCTCCGCTCGGCTGATTGAGGAGCTGGCGACTCCGAAGCAGGTTGCTCACCAGACTCTTTTGTCCGGCCAATGAAGCTTACTGTTCATTAAGCGTCTTCGTTTATAATCATATAAAATATTTTCGCTTTGACCTATTATTATCAAATTGTTATTGTGTAAGTCTTACTGCCTGTGCAGTAATATTAATTCAATTTTTATTTGAGGATATTGTATGTTTTTTGCCAATAAGGGCTATAAACTTGATCGGGCCTTTGTCAAGTATGTCTTCCATATCGCAATCCCCATGATGCTGGCACAGCTGATCACCAGCTCTGTTAATCTGATTGACAATATTATGGTCGGTCAATTAGGCGGACTGGCAATTGGCGGAGTCGCCGCTTCTAACCGTTATTTTTATCTTGGTCTGGCAGTAATCGTGGGAGTCAGCAACGGTACGGCAATCTTTATCGCTCAATTTTTTGGAGCTAAACGCCAGAGTAAGGTGCAAGAGTCGTTTCGTCTCTCAATTATAGCTACTCTTATTTTGATTGTGCCCGTGGTGCTGGCAGCGATTTTGTTTCCCGATACAATTATCCGCTTCTTTAATAAGGATCCGGGCTTGCTGACGTCAGGCCGGGCATATCTTCCTATCGCCGGCATCGCTTTGATACCGCAGGGCATAAGCTTTTGCACGCAAAGCGCCATGCGGGCGGTGGGGGATACCAAAACACCTCTTAAAATCGCTGTCGTAACAGTTCTAACAAATGTCGTCTTCAATTATCTTCTGATATTTGGACATTTTGGCTTTCCGCGTATGGGTGTCGCCGGTGCCGCTGCCGGAACTTTGATCGCACGTATTGTAGAACTGACTCTGACCGGCTGGGTGGTCTACCGCGGCAGTTATTGCTTTTCCACTCGTATCAGGGACATGTTTAAGATACCTCGGGATATTGTCAGGGAAGTCAGCAATAAAAGTTTGCCCTTAACCATTAATGAACTGTTATACGGCAGCGCCATGGCTATGATCTTCAAGTTGTACGCCACTCGCGGGACAGATGTAATGGCTGCAATGACTATATTGGGCACCAATTCTGACTTGTTCTTTATTATTTACAGTGGTTTAGCGGCGGCAACCTTTGTCGTAGTGTCACAGCCTTTGGGAGCGAATAAACTTGAGGAGGCTCGCGCGAACGGCTATCGGATGATTCGCTTCAGCAGCTATCTGTCAGTCATTTTCGCATCTCTCATGTTCGTTTCTTCCTTTATCGTTCCTGAATCCTACCAGGTAGCTCCCGAGATAAAGAGCATGGCGGCGACATTTGTGCGCATATACTCAGTGTTTTACCTTGTCTACACTACCAATGTTCAATGCTTCTACACATTGAGATCGGGCGGAGATACCAAGAGCAGCATGATCATGGATTCCGGCTTTTTCTGGCTGATCAATATTCCTATGGTAGCCATAGCAGCATATTTGACCGACTGGAGTATCTTTGTAGTATTTCTGATCGGGCAGTTTGTCGATGTGATTAAGATGGGACTTGCCTTGTATCTGGTCAGGCGGGAAGGCTGGGTAAAGAATTTGACTACCGGCTGTGCAATAACAGACGCTGAAGCTGACGCTCAAGCAGACGCTCAAGCAGACGCCGAAGCAGGCGCTCAAGCAGAAGTTCAAGCAGGCGCTCAAGCAGACGCTCAAGCAGGCGTTAAAGCAGACTCTGAAGCCAGCGTTTAAGCAGACGCCGAAGCCGCCGTTCAAGTAAATCAGTGAATTGTACGCCGGCTTTGCAGAGTATTCTAGTGTAATCTTTTACCTTAGTGATGTTTAAGATAAAAAATGTTATGCTATGGACGGGTTTTTATCCCGATATTTGTATAAAGGAGATCTACTAATGGCAGCCAATATGCGCCCTGAGCGCCCCAACAATCCCAATAGACCCGGGAGCCCTGATAGCCCTAAGAGCCCCAAAAAATCTAAAAGCTCTTTTGGCTCGAAGCTCTCTCAAAATAAAACATATTTGATAGTAGTCGGTGCAGCACTGGTTCTGATTTTAATTCTAGTAATTATCCTGGTCACCAGAGTAAACCAAAATAGACCGGAACCAACAGAATCCATGCCTCCAACGGAAGAGTTCACTGAAAGTGAAACCACGAGTGATAATGGAATCGAAACAACTGAGACTTTTGACTCCCAAACTACTCCGGCAACGACTGTGAGCTCAGAGACAACCGTCGTAACACAAACTACTGCAGAAACTGAAGGAGGGGCTACAATCAGCAACTTGCCGGCACAGACTACTCAGCCGACGGCCGTCCCCCCTGAAAATATCATCGATCCGATTAAACTGCCTGAGGACTTTTTTGGCTATATCGATACCGAGAGTGCACCTTTCATTAATGATACTGCCACAAACGCCTCCTATGAGGGAGATTATTCGGGTGTGATCTGGTATGACCAGGAAAACCTTGATAAATTGACGCTGAGTGGTAACACAAAAGCAAGAGTCGATCACATAATCGCACTAAGCCATGAAAACGTTCAGGATCTTTATGGCAGTCTCGCAGGTGGAAAATTATCGCTCGAAAGTGAGAGTTACCCTCTGTCAAACAGTGGCAAATTTTCGGTTGATAAACTGTCACCTGTTGGGGGTGTAACTGAATATAAAAATGTGACGCCTGTAATTAATGGCGGCACTGCCAGTTTGCGCGTTTACTATTTGGCGGAAGGCATGATTTCTTATGTTTATTCAGAGTCATATCAGGCTGATCTTACGCGTCCCGACACCTTAGCCTGGTTTGAGATCAGGGGAGAATTGTACCCGGAATAAACCTGAAGACGATATTCGCAAATTGCTTTCGTTTTGAGATACAGAAGTATTGAACCCGGATAAAACTTTTATTTGCAGCAGCCGGTGCAAGTTTACCAAGGTAAAAACTGACCCTTAATATTGTCATTAAAAAAGATTTGGAAGCGGCGGTATGGAATTTGACATTCTTGAACAGCTTAGATAATATTAGGTGGTCTTTTGCCTGAGTAGCTCAGTTGGCAGAGCAGCTGATTTGTAATCAGCAGGTCAAGAGTTCGAGTCTCTTCTCAGGCTCCAATATAAGTGGACAGCCGGAATCTTGGCATTCCGGCTGTCTATTTCTTTTTGTTCAATATTATCTAAATATTTCCAAAGTATTCAGTAGAATACTTTGACTGCCAGCCCCAAAATTAAACTTGAATTTTTTTAATCTAAGGCGGCTTTACGGAATTCGCTTTCCCATCTCTGAGTGGCTTCCTGAACTGCGTCCCACGGCGCGCCAACTTTGGGCGAATAAGTCAAATCCAGATGACTGAATTCGGGAATTGTCATTTTATTGTAAATAGCGGTTGCATATATATCAGTACGTTTCGGGATTTCACTGCCAAAATAACCGATCAGCTGCGCTCCCAGCAGTAGTTTTGTTTCCTTGTCACCTGTAATCCGAATGGTGATTTTCTGGGCACCGGGGTAATATGCCTTATGATCATCTACGACAGCAGTCGAAGTGAAGGGATCGAATCCTGCTTTAAGAGCCTCTCTCTCCAGAAGTCCGGTTCTGGCAATCACCAAATCAAATACTGTCAAAACCTGAGTACCTACGGAGCCTTCAAAGGAAATTTTATTTCCCGCAATATTTTGAGCTGCTATTCTCCCTTGTTTGTGGGAAGTTGTACCCAGAGAGATGTACGTGCGACCCAGCAAACGGTGCTTCGTTTCCACAACATCTCCGGCCGCCCAAATATGTGGCAAAGAAGTTTGCATGTAATCATTGGTTACGATTGCTCCGGCAATACCCGTTTTCGCTCCGGCTGCATCGAGGATTGCGGAATTAGGCAGCACACCGGTCACAACCAGGACCAGATCAAAAGTAAAAGGAACATCGGAGTCTTTTTCATATATTTTGACGGTGTCCTTTGTTTCTTCTAATTCTGAGATGGTGGAATTAACTCTCACTTCGACACCATTATCGACCAATTCCTGACGTACCATCGCGCCCAGATCCGGGTCAACAGTACCCAATACTTCTGCCGGTTTTTGAAACATAGTGACTTGACGGCCACGCATCCGCAAGGCTTCTGCCATTTCCAGACCAATATAACCTGCTCCGACAATAGCAATATCCTGCCTGGACTCATCTTCCAGACTTTCTTGAAATTTGAAAAAATCCTGCATGGTGTGCATGAGGTGAATCCGTTCGCTTCCCTCCGGCTCAAGTCCCTTAATCATGGAAGTTCTGGGGCTTGCGCCTGTCGCGACTACCAGTTCGTCATAATCGTAAATCACTTCCGTCCCCTCAGCTGTGTGAGCGTGGACCTGACGCTTTGCGGAATCAATTCTGTCTGCTGTCGTATTGAAATTATATTTCACCCCGGTCGCAGTTAAGTCTTTCAGCTTCCGGTGAGCCAGATCCTCCCAGTTTTCAACTTCGCCGCTGACGGCATAGGGAAGGCCGCAAATGGAATGGTTGGGGTATTCGTCTGCTAAAATGACAGTTACTTCAAACTCGGGCGCCAGCTCCTTCAGATTCAGAGCGGCCATGACTCCGGCATCACTGCCTCCGATTATTAAAATATTTTTAGACATATAGAAATTCCCTCCTGAAAACGATCTTGCATTTTTACCTTCTGATTGCTTCTCGTCATCTGCTTTATATACAGCGTACACTCCAACTCATCACTGCAGTGTAAATGTCATGTAAAAAGTGCTGTCAATCAAGTGTGGGTCATACTTTTCTTTAGCTAAAGCATATAACTGTTTTACTTATTTGTGCCTAAAAATGTTACAAATACATCATTTGTGGCTATTGCATTTTCCTAATTTCACTGCTAATATATTAGCATTCACTTATTAATCAAATGCTTATTAAGAAAATACTTAACAGACATATTCTTTACAATGGAGGTGATGACCTATTCAAAGCATAAAAAACTCTCCTGATATCGGTGTATACGCTGACGTTCTGAAAGTTCTGGGAAATAAAACCCGCTTGTCTATGGTGAAGATCCTTGATCAGACTGAATGCTGCGTCTGTTACTTTACTGAGCTCTTTGCTATGTCACAATCGGCAATCAGTCAGCACATGCAAAGGCTCAAGAAGTTTGGCCTGATCAATGAAGAACCCCGCAGGCAATGGATCATGTACACCCTCAACATAGAAAGCATTTATTACCCTTTCGTAAAATCAATCATTGATCATATACCTGATGATGTTTTTGACATGAATGAAATAAACAGCTATTTAGAAGGTCTGTCTTGCTAAATGAAGGCAGTGCTGGTTGATGGTGTTCCGGTTCTTATGGATGAATGAGACTTTAACAATAGGAGCTAATGAGAGCAGGCTGGCCTTTAATGATTCAGCTGCTTGCGATTGCTGATGATTAATGGAGGAGAGATTTTATGAGTAAAGAAAAAAGCCAAAGCAATGGAATCAGTTTTTTCCATAAATATCTGACTGTCTGGGTAATTTTATGTATGGCGGCAGGTGTCCTGATCGGACATTTTATTCCCCAGGTGACCGCGTTTGTAGATACCCTGACCTACGCAAATATATCGCTGCCGATGATCATCCTGATCTGGGTCATGATCTATCCGATGATGATGAAGGTGGATTTCCAGAGCGTTAAGGATGTCGGCAAAAATCCTAAGGGCTTGTATATCACCTGGATTGTTAACTGGCTGATAAAGCCCTTCACTATGTACGGGATAGCCTGGTTTTTCTTTAATGTCGCTTTCAAAAACCTGATCACTCCGACTCTTGCTTCACAATATCTAGCCGGGGCCATTTTGCTCGGAGCTGCGCCATGTACGGCCATGGTCTTTGTCTGGAGCACATTAACAAAGGGCAATCCGGCCTACACAGTGGTACAGGTAGCGACCAATGACCTGATTATCCTTTTCCTCTACGTTCCGCTCGTGAAGCTTTTGATGGGAGTAAGTAACATTGAAGTTCCCTGGGACACGTTGATCTTGTCCGTAGTTTTGTTCGTGGTGATCCCACTGACAGCAGGTATTCTGACACGTTCCATGATGACTAAGCGCCGAGGCAGAGATTATTTTGAGAATACATTTCTGCCCAGGTTCGATGGTATAACAGAGATTGGCCTCTTACTTACACTCGTCCTGATCTTCGCGCAGCAAGCCGGGGTCATTATCGAAAATCCGCTGCACATTGTTCTGATCGCAATACCGCTCTCGATCCAGACTTTCCTGATCTTCTTCATCGCTTATTTTATGGCGAGACGGGCAAAGCTATCTTATGATATTGCTGCTCCGGCAGGAATGATAGGAGCATCCAACTTCTTTGAGTTGGCTCTTGCTGTTGCTGTAGCTGTGTTCGGAGCCAAATCAGCTGCGGCGCTGGCAACAACTGTTGGAGTTTTGACCGAAGTGCCATTGATGTTGCTCTTGTGTAAAATTGCGAATAAGACGTCGCACTGGTTTCCCCAAAAGAAGGAAGCAGTGTCTGTTTCCGAATAGGCAGTGTCTGGTTACTAGAAGAATTGACTTTGCTTTCCGATACCTGCGACTGTGATGTATCTCATAGACTGTGATGCATTTCATTAGCATTTTATTTCCTGGGGTCAATTAAGAAGAGCAAATATTATCCCCTGTAACATTTGTGTTTAGAGGCACCTCTTTTTTTGGGAGTTATTCCGGGAAGTGATCTGCCAGGCGTTATTTTGACAAATTGTCTGGTACTGTTCTTTATTATTGTTAAGTTTATTGGAGACATCGTGAAACACGGCAGAAAATTATCAGTAAAGGTCCTCTTGGTTATTATGCTCTTCTCGTTTGCAGTGACTGCATCTACAGATGCCCGATTGTTTGCATCTGAAAGGGAAAAACCATCCATCATGCTCCTTAATAATTTATCTGCAGACACAAAAGGAGATGAGGACGCAGCAACTGTAAGTATGGCACAACTTGTTGATGCTGCTGCAGCAGCCGTAAAAAAGGCAGAAGAAGACCTCAGCGAAGAGAGTATTGCGCACGCCCAGACTCTGATTGACGAACTTCCTGAAGGCAGAGATAAGGATAAATTGCAGGAAAATCTGGATATTGTCTACGATGTTCATCTGGCTTATCTTGAAATGTCGGAATCAGGGGATGCCAGGAATAAGATGATAGCCAATGCCGTACTCCTTATTGTAGGCGGACTGGTAATCGTTATTGCTTTAACAGGCAGCAGCCTGAAAGAAAAGAAGAAAAGCTGAAATTGGTTTATCTAGAAAATCAGATCTGCTCTGTTTTGCATTACCAAATCGCAGGTAATCTTGCACATTGTTTTGGTGTCAGCATCCAGGCCGTTATTGATCCAGGACTGGATGATACCGATACAGCCATTCACTATATAGTCAATCGAATATATCAGGCGAACGGGATCTGAGACATCTTGCTCAGATTTCACCTGGCGAATAATCATTTCCCGTCCTTCATCGTATACGCGATTGAGCAATTTGCTCTCCGGATTGCGCAGCAGGACTGACGCTGTATTGCGATTGGAAGCGATAAAATTGAATACTTCTTCCAATACAGGCAAGTATGGCTTATCATCACGATCTATCTCGACATGGAAAATTGTGGCATCGTCCGGAGAGGCACTTCTGATCCAGCTCTTTACCTGCAAAAATAAATCATCCTCAATTGACTGAAAAAGATCATAAATATTCCCATAGTGCAGATAGAAAGTTGCGCGGTTCAGATCGGCCTCTTTCACCAGTTCGGTCACGGTAATTTTGCTTAAGGGCTTTACCAGTAAGAGCTTGACCAGTGACCGTGTAAGCAGCTCTCTGGTCCGGCGAGAACGCCTGTCTATCATAATGTTTCACTCTCCGTTCAAATTTGTTGCTATACACATTATAGATAATCGTCGCTTAATAGACAATCGTTAAGGAGCTGCTTATTCCATAAGTTTTTTTAGTTATTTATAATTATTTTATGGAAAAAATTTCCCGACATATTCTTGATCACCGCAAAGTTGTGATAGTCATATTTTTGGTTCTTATGGCCATCAGCGCGCTCTTGCTCCCCATGGTCGGGATAAACTTCGATCTGAGTTCCTATCTTCCTGATTCGGCAGACTCCACCGCAGCCGTAAAAGTAATGAAGGATGAGTTTGGCAGCGCTATTCCCAGTGCGGAAATAATGCTGCGCCCCATGTCCCTGGCTGAGGCCAAAGCGAAGAAGGCGGAGCTGGAGCAGTTGTCCTTTGTCAGCGAGGTCAGCTGGCTGGATGATATGGCTGATCTTGCAGCACCTCTGGCCATTGCAGATCAAGATTTGATTGATACTTACTATAAAGATAATCAGCCGCTGTTCACGGTAACTGCAGCTGACGGTTATAACAATATTACTATGCTTGAGTATCTGCAGGAATTTGCCGGGGAAGATGGTGCAGTCAGGGGGCAGATTGTCTCACTGGCTCTCGCTCAGCGGTCTACTCAGGAAGAAGTAGTGAGAATTACGCTTATCGCTGTCCCGATCGCCCTCCTGATTTTAGTCATCGCCACCTATTCCTGGCTGGAACCTCTATTGTTTCTGGTTGTTCTGGGTGTGGGTGTACTTCTGAATATGGGCAGCAATGTGATCTTCGGCAGGATTTCCTTTATAACGCAATCGGTGGGAGCCATCTTGCAGCTGGCAGTATCGATTGACTACGCCATATTTATGCTGCATCGATTTAATGAATACCGTGAGATGGGGCTTGATCCTAAAGAAGCAATGATTAAGGCGATGGTTAAATTAGCGAAGTCTATCGTCGCCTCCGCCATGACTACTTTTTTTGGCTTCCTGGCTCTGGTCTTTATGCGCTTCAAGATAGGCCTTGATCTTGGGCTTGTTCTGGCTAAAGGCATAATTTTCAGTCTGATCAGCGTAATGGTACTCTTGCCGGTACTGATTCTTTTGACCCGGAAGGCAATAGACAAGACCAGACACCGAAGTTTCCTGCCGTCCTTCAAAGGCTTAGGTAAATTTGTCGTGAAGATACGGGTACCTGTTATGATCGCTGTGATCCTGGCTGCGATACCGCTTTTTCTCGCTCAGGGTAAAACGGATTTCATATATGGCATGGGCAGCTATCCTGCAGATTCACGTGAACATACTGATGCAAGAAGGATAGAAGACACCTACGGCTATTCGACTCAGATGGCTCTGATGGTGCCAAGAGGACAATGGGACAATGAGAGAGGACTGATGGAAGAGCTGGAATCGATTGACCATATCCGCTCTGTTATCGGATATTCTTCAACAGCAGGAGTTACAGTCCCGCCGGACATGGTTCCCAGCCTTCACAGAGAACAGCTGCTATCAGAGAACTATAGCCGTCTGATTCTTGTATCTGACCTTGCGGCAGAGAATGATACTTCCTTCGCTCTAGTTGAAACTATCCGTGAGAAGACCGGGAAATATTATGATGAATACCATTTGGCAGGGGAAAATGTCACTTTGGTGGACATGCATGATATGGTGAGCAGAGACAATCTTGTCGTCAATGGGCTGGCAATCTTAGCTGTAGGGCTGGTCATAGCACTGGTCTTCCGTTCACTCAGCATTCCCTTATTGCTGCTGCTCACGATCGAAATAGCGATTTGGATCAACTTATCGATTCCCTACTTTACGGGAGGCAATATCCATTTTATCGGTTATCTGGTGATCAGTGCAGTACAGCTGGGAGCGACTGTCGACTACGGAATTCTACTAACGCAGTATTACCTTGACCACCGACAGCAGCTCTTGCCTAAAGACGCAGCCAGGCAAGCAATCACAGATACCGCCGGCTCCCTGGTCTCGCCGGCCATGATTTTGGCGTCGATAAGCTTCACCCTGACTGCAGTATCAACTATCTCCGTAGTGAAGGAGATTGGCCTGGTATTGGGACGAGGAGCTTTAATCTCGCTCGCGTTGGTGCTCTTCTTCTTGCCGGGCGTATTGATTCTGGCGGATCGCATCATCGAGAAAACCACTATGAATACAAATTTCCTGCCAAAGCCTGACAAGAGGGCAAAGACAGCTGAAGAAAATAGCGCGGCAGTCCTGTCCGATCCGCGGCAGCAGGGCAAAGACAGCTGAAGAAAATTGCGCGGCAGTCCTGTCCGATCCGCGGCAGATACAATAAAGAAAGGTGAATGACATGTACAAGAGCCATTCAGACAACAAAAGACAAATCGACAATGCCAGGAGTCATTCAGACGAAAGGCCACAAATCAATAATTCCCAAAACAAGGATAAAACCAACAGGCGGAATAACAGCCTTAAGAATTTTAACAAGAAATTTTATACGAAGGCGTTATCTCTCGGTACGGTACTCTTTCTTATCTGTGCTCTGCTCGCAGGTCAGGCAGCGATCGCCAAGACGGAGGACGTGAATCAGTCAGCAGCTCCTCCCATGCTTCCCGGCCGGGAAGTGGCAGCAGCCTTATCTGATAAGATCCCGCCCGCAAAAATAAGCGCCTTCTCCTCTGAATCATCTGCGGCTGAGGTAAATTCAGGCAAGACAGAGGTAGTTTACTCTGTTTTGGGCGCTGACGGTCAGACGGGAGATATACATGTAGTTAACCATTTCGAGCTGACCGAGCGAGGTGAAATTGTAGATTATGGCCCTTATGATGAGATTGTCTGGTTAACAGGCAATCAGCCGGTGCAAAATGGCGATGTGATAAAAATTACTGCCGATGCAGGCAATTATTATTACGAGGGAGTACTGAAGGACGCACAGCTGCCTTGGGACTTTAGTCTTTCCTGGTTTTTGGACGGCAAGCAAGTTGATCCCTCGGCATTGTCCGGAGCCGACGGTGAACTAAAAATACTGTTGACCAGTGAGCCCGGCAAAAACGCAGGTAAAAACATTATTGATAATTACACGCTGCAGATTGGCTTTTCTTTGCCGCGTGATGCTGCGACAAAGATCTCAGGCGAAGGCGCCACAATCGCGGAAGCCGGCAACAATACGCTGGTGACCTTCGTGTTTTTAGACGGCGGCAATGGCAGCTGTGAGTTAAGTGCGCAGATCGAAGACTTTTATATGCCGGCGATCAGCATCTCAGCCGTAAAACTGGATATCGGCTTTGCCATGCCGGATTATTTTGCTCTTGACGGTGATATGTCTGATCTGACTGATGCGATTTCAGAGCTAAAAGAAGGCACGGATAAGTTAAAGGAAGGTGCTGCAGATCTGACCCGGGGTATGGCTGATATTGTTGCGGGTGTTGAAACACTGGAGACAGAAGGGGACAAGCTGACCTCAGGTATCGCAAAGGCTGCTGACGGTGCTGAAAAATATGCAAAAGGTGTCTCATCTTATCTGGGAGGCGTAAATGATTATGTCGCCGGAGTAAAAACATATACCAATGGGGCGGGTGATCTGGCGGAGGGAGCATCTCAACTGGAGCAAGGGATTGCCGAACTGTCCTCAGGACTTAATAAGCTGTCCGGTGAAAACGAACAGCTTCTGCAAGGATCAAATCAAATTGCTGAAGCTTTGCGGGGAATCAGACAGTTGGACGGTGAAATCGGCGAGAAAGTGCCTGTTCCTGTTAACCCCGTCAGTCCGGAGGGCTGGGCTGTATATTTGAACAGTATTGCTCCGGGGATATCAGTCTCGGATTTCGCATCTTATCTCGACTCTGCGCAAAACCCTGAAGCCGCAGTCCTGCTCACAGTTCTTAACGGCCAGATGGATGGTCTGATAGAGGCAGCGGAAGGAAGCAATGACGCAGCTGATTTGCTCAGCGGCCTGCAGCAGCTCGCAGATGAATATGATAATTTCCAGTTGGGATTAGAGCAATATTCCTCAGGTGTGTCGCAGCTGGCCGGAGCAGTGTCGAGCGCTGATCCGAATCAGCCCGGTCTGCTCTCAGGCTTTAATCAGATCGCGGCGGGGTTAAAGGAGCTAAATTCAGGTGGCAGAGAGCTGCGGCAGGCAGGAGACAGACTTATATCCGGGGGGACCGAACTCAAAGATGGCGGTTCCAAAGTCAGTTCAGGCTTGTCAGAACTCTCAGAAGGGGCCGGGAAATATGTCAGCGGGCTAAGAAGCCTGAGTTCAGGCATGAGAAAATACCAGGAAGGTCTGATAGCATACAGCGAGGGCGTCAGCGGGCTGGCAGATGGGGTCGAACAGTTTGAGACAAAAACCCGGGGCCTTGATCAGCAGATGCAAGATGAGATTAACAGGATCATTGATGAATACCTGAACAAGGATTTTGTTCCTCAGTCATTCGTTTCAGCTCGAAATAAGAATGTTGCAGCTGTTCAGTTTGTATTTATGACTGAAGAGATCCCCAGAATAAGAACCGAAGTGATCGAGGTGCCGAAGGAGGAAAACGAAAATTTCTGGGACCGTGTGAGAGAGCTTTTTGGCGGATAACAATTTCTAAGGCAGGCCTATAGACATATAGCAGGAAAAAATTTCTGAGACTGGCAAATGGGCACTTTGGCAGATAACAATTTCCCGGCAATTCAATTAGTATTATATTTGCAGGATAGTGGCGGCGAAAAGGGGATGGCGGTATGATAACCGCCATCCCCTTTGAATTAAGCTATATGCTTACGTAGGTGTCTTTTCTGCTTGCTGTTCTTCTGTCAAGCAAAGCTAAAATTTTGATATTTGCTGCCCGGATTCTGCGAACCGGGCATTTCTTTAATCTGCTGTTCTGATGCCAGGTTATTCTGATAACTAGATATTTCGATGCCCGGATTCTGTTAACCGGGTATTTCGTTAATTAGCTATTCGGCGTTTTCAGGTCTTGGTGAGCCGCATTCTGAGCAGAACTTGCCGGTGTTGCCTTGCTGTTGGCAAACTTGGCATTGCCAGCTTTGGTCAGCGGGCTGGGGATTTGGCTTAGGATTGCCGCAATTAGAGCAGAACTTGGCGCTGTCCGGATTAACGTTCTGGCAATTAGGACAACCCCAGGTTTCTTCTGCGGGAACGCTGCCAACGACAGCACCTGCTGCGGGACCTTGTTGCGGCGGCTGACCCTGCTGCGGCTGCTGAGCTTGTTGCTGTGCCTGTTCCGCTGCCATCTGATGGAGATTTCCTGCGCTTTGGCCGCCGGCCATTTGCGCCATATTCATGCCTGCGAAACCGAAAAATGCACCGCCGCCACCCTCGTTTTTAGCGGCTTCTTTCATTGCCTCCATTTGTGCTGCAGTTAATCCTGCGGCCGCCATGCTGGTATCACGATAGATAGCCTGTGACTGCATGTCCTGCAGACGATCTACATCCTCCTCAGAAGCTGAGACAGAATCTACAGTTACTGAGAAGATTTGAATGCCTCGTTTTTCCAGCCATTCATCTGACAGCTCCTTATTCATTGCATCTGCTATTTCTCTTGTATGGAGTGGCAGCTCGTCATAACCGATACCTTGGGCGGAGATTTTGCCCAGAGCCGGCTGCAGAGCGGTTAGAAACTCACCCCTTAATCTATTGTCCAGCTCGTCTCTGGTATAAGCGTCTCCGACGTTGCCTGCTACAAAGGAGTAGAACAATATCGGATTGGCAATATAGTAGCTGAAGATACCGTGAGTTCTGATTGGCATGACCATAGACAAGCCGATATTTGGATCCTCAATTTTAAAAGGAACCGGATTGGGCGTGCCATATTTATTGTCGGGAATTTCTTTGGTGTTGATATAGTAGATTCGTACATCCTTGCCGTGATGACCGCCAAAGCCAAAACGTCTGATAGCGTTCTTGAAGGAAGCTTTGATACTCTCTCCCAGACCTTCTTCGTTGTAGAAAAGTGAGGCTTCAGTGCTGCTGTCGTAGAGAAACTCTCCCGGCTCGCCGCTGAACTCAACAATTTTTCCCTGATCTGTAAGAATCATAAATTGGCCGTCAGCTACAGTAATAATAGAGCCATCAGTCACGACTGATTCATCGCCTTTGTTTTTCGAACGCTTAGATTCTGCGCGTACACCGCGCGCCATCAAGACGTCTCCTCCCAAGGCATCACTGGTATAGAAGTCGCGCCATTGATCTTCCAGCACTCCTCCTGCAGTTTCTTTAAAAACTCTGATAAGTCCCATGGATATTACCCTCCATATTATGTCGTATGGTAAATATTGCCTTGTGTGCTCTTGCAGATATTTCTCATTGTCTGAAGCAAGTCTGACAAATAAAATGTTTGTCAAGTATGACTATTCTTTGTCCTTAAGAAGATCGCGAATCTCGGTCAGCAAAACAATGTCCGGGTCAGGTTCTTCTGCTGCTTCTTCCTCTGCCTCTTCCTTCTTAGATGCAGCTCTCATTTTATTGACAGCCTTAACCAAAAGGAAAAGGAAAAAGGCGACCAGGAGGAAGGAGATGATGACTTGAATTAAGTTACCATAAGTAATCGCCAATTCGCCCGCTTCCCCTTGAGCTGCCCGAAGCACGATTTTCATGTTTGAGAGGTCTAATCCTCCCAGGATAAGCCCGATTACAGGCGTAAGGATATCTGCAACAAAACTGTCGATGATCGCCTTGAAGGCGAGACCCATGACCAGCCCTATTGCCATATCTACTACATTGCCGTTAGCGATAAATTCTTTAAACTCTTTAATCATAATTTGTCTCCTCACGAATTTTAGCTCTATACAACTATCTTTAATTGCGAAGATACCCAACTCTGCATATAGAGACTTTTACTTTCTGCAGTCTCTCTCAGTTTTTTCGGGCATAAGCTTTAACTGAGTCAGGCAAGCTGTCGAGTTCCGCACTGATTGTGATGGTAATGCGATTGTCTACATCTTTGGCCAGCTTTTGCAGCTCACGGAAGAAGTCTGCCAGATGATCATTATTGTAGTCACCGGTTACTTTATGGATACTGTCAATATAGATGTGTGAGATGTCATAATCTTTGGCGTTAAGTCCGGCTAAAAAGGCGAGCAGGCCATCATATCCGCGTACGGGATATTCAGTTATATCAATTAGCCGCACGTGATACGGTACAACACTTTCCAGGCGTTTGCCATATTCTATGAAGACGATATTTGCGCCCTCTTCCTTTAATTCTTCGCTCATTTCCTCTAACATCAGGGGTGTTTTGCCGCTACCCTTAACGCCAACAATGGCATCAATCATAATAAAATGTCCTCCCTCATATTCGCTGATTTGGCTTGTGATGCTCGCATTTTGCCGATTTGGTTTGTGATGCCGGATTTTGGCAGAGGCACCTGATTTCAGATTATAATCAGGTGATCATGCCAAAGCCTGTGGGACCAGTCGTTTTGCTGTGACAATCCAATCAGGGCAGAACAAGCCCAAACAATATTGTGTTCAAGCATAATTGTAACTGATTAGGTATAAAAAATGAAGCTGATCAGAGGATTTTAGTGAAATCGGCAGATAAGCCGGATTGAGCCTGATCTCTTGTCATGAGCGATGTTATTTGTTACAATATCTATGTTGCACTGGACTGTTGAGAGCGGGGGACCGCTCTCAATTTATGTAAGGAAGAATTTATGGCCAAAAGGACTAATGAAGAACAACGCATTTTTGACCGCCTGCAAGATGTGGCCGTCTCTTTAGGGTTGGAATTGATTGATGTCAAATATGTTCGTGAGGGAGATAAGTTATTCCTCCGAGTCTTTGTTGACCGCAAAGGCGGCGTCACTATAGAAGAATGTGCAAAAATGAGTGAACTGGCGGATCCTGTCATCGATCAAGAGATGAAGCTTGACAGACATGATTATTTTGAGGTCTCTTCTCCGGGATTAGATCGCCCGTTAAGTGAGAATTCCGACTTCTTGCGTTATGCCGGTGAAATTGTCAGCATCAAATCATATGAAGATGTGGCCGGAAAAAAACTCTGGCAGGGCAAATTGCTTGGCGGAGTTGACGCAGAGGTCAGGATCGAGGTTGAAGGCGGGATAATGTCCTTCCCGCGCAAGAACATCGCCTTGATTAAAAGAGAAGTAGTGTTTTAACACACATGGTTTCCCGGATCCCCCGGATCCTGGAACTATGTACCGATATAAATTGCACGCTTGAGATAAAGAACATATAAAGTGCACATTAAGTTTAGTGCCGGACAGGCGATTGAAGATATTGTTTCAGCAAATCACCGGTTCCGGGCAAAGGAGATATTATGAACCTTGAATTAATTGAAGCTTTGAGACTGCTGGAGAAGGAACGCGGTTTAGATGTTGAGGTTATTTTTGAATCCATTGAAGAAGCCCTGGTTTCCGCCTACAAAAGAGAATTTGACATCAGAACCGCTGACAGAAGAGAAGAAGATGAAGAAGAAGATTCTGATGATATCACAGCTTCTGTTGACCGGGAGACCGGAGAAATGCGTGTCTATCAGACGATGACTGTTGTCGATGAGGTTACAGATCTTCATAGTCAACTGTCCCTGGCAGATGCGAAAGCTCTTTCAGATGAATTGGATTTAGGAGACCAGCTGATGCGAGAGGTAGATCCTGCTGATTTCGGCAGGCTGGCAGCTCAGACTGCCAAGAGCGTTATTAACCAACGCCTGGCGCAGGCCGAGAAAGAGCGGATCCACAATGAATTTTCCGGGCGTGTCGGCGAGCTCTCTGCCGGTGTAGTTCAACGTAAGGACCGTCGCGAAGTAACAGTGGATATCGGCCGGGCTGAAGCCGTATTGCCTAATAATGAGCAATCCCGTCTGGACGGATACAACTTCAATCAGAGAATGAAGTTCTATATCATGAAGGTGGATGAGCGTCGCAACAGACCGGTAATTATCGTATCGCGCAGCCATCCTAATCTGGTAAGAAGGTTGTTTGAACAGGAGATCCCTGAGATTTCTTCTGGCGTGGTGGAGATTGTGAATATTTCCCGGGAAGCCGGTTCCAGAACCAAGATTGCTGTAGCCAGCTCGGACCCAAATGTTGACTCGGTCGGCGCCTGTGTCGGCCAGAGAGGTCTGAGAGTACAGGCTATTATTGATGAGCTTAACGGCGAAAAGATTGATATTATTGAATGGGATCCGGATCCTGTAATGTATATCAGTAATGCATTGAACCCTGCCAAGGCTATTAGAGTAGAGATTAACGAAGATGATCAATCCGCGACAGTCGTTGTGCCGGATCATCAGCTTTCGCTGGCCATTGGCCGGGAAGGCCAAAATGCGCGCCTGGCTGCCAGACTCACTGGCTGGAAAATTGATATTAAGAGCGAAGCGCAGTATCGGGAGATGATTGAAAGTGAGCTTATGAGCCGCTTCGATCAAGCGTTGGCAGAGGACGAAGAGGTTTGGCAAGACGACTCTGAAAGCGCCTTCGATGAAAACGAAGAATATTTAAGTGATGAGTTCGAGGATGATTTTCCAGAAGATACGGAAGGCGTCGAGGAAGATGACACTGAAGAACCTGATGTCGATATCTCCGAAGCGATACAAGATGAAGAAGATGACACTGAAGAACTTGATGTAGCTATCTCTGAAACGATAAAAGATGAAGAAGATGCCACTGAAGAGCAGTAATCCTGTAAGAATGTGCCTGTGTTGCCGCCAAAGAGGCGGTAAAGATGAAATGTTCCGCCTGATCGAATCTGAGGAAGAAGGTTTGATCTGGGATCGTACAGGCAAAGCGCAAGCAAGAGGGTATTATATTTGTCGCAAGGAAGATTGTCTGCAGAAATTCGATCTTAGAAAAAAAGGTCAGTTGAAGTGGCTTCCGGGTACACTTGAGGAGCTGAAGTCTGCTCTGGTTGCAGATAAACAGTGAATTGGGCATCATAATGGATAGCAGACAAGATCTGACGAAGCTTAAAGGCTATCTAGGCCTGGCGCGGAGAGCACAAAAGTTGGCTTTAGGGCAGGATAATGTTATAAAAGCAGTGCTCAGCCGCACGGCAAAACTGGTTCTTATCAGTGAAGACTGTGGCACAGCAGCTGCCCGGCAGATCAAGGGCAAGGCTAAAACAGCCTCGATACCTGTCCTGATCATAGGGACCAGAGAAGAATTCGGTCAAGCTGTCGGAATAAAAGCTTGCAGTGCACTGGCAGTATTGGATGAAGGATTTGTAAGATTAATTGAAAACGTTTTTAATAGAGAGCAAGTGGAGGACTAATTCTATATATGGCAAAAAGAGAAGAAGCTAACTCAGGTCTTATGGCAGGCTTTGTCACTGAAGACGAAGCTAAGCGTCAAATGAAAGAGGCGGAGGCCATAGATCAGCAACAGGAAATACCGGCAGAGAAAGCAGAGCCGGTTATTCCGCCTGCGCCTGAAAAAGATGAAAAACGAGTTGATCCTCTAGATGACAGTACTACAGTAGAGATGAAAGGTATCTCAGGTAAGAGTATCCCCTCAGTGATTAAAGTTATTAAGAAAAAACCCAAAAAGACAGAAAAGGAAAAGGACTCAACTGTTATAGATACACAGGTCAAGAAAGCTGATGACTCAGTGACAACTGCGCCGGCAGCACCGGCAGCGAAAGAAACTGTAACGCCTGAGACGGCTGAACCTGCAAAAGAAGCAGAGAAGACAGCTGCCGTTGAAACCCCGGAAGTCAAAGAGCTGAAAGCTACAGAGACAAAAGCAAAAGAGACTCCTGTTCAGGATAAGGGCGAGCAAGCTGTTGCCGCTGCTGAAGACACTGCAGCAGCTGGCGTTAAAACCGCACCGGAGGCAGCAACCGCGGCGAAGGATAAGGCTACAGCCGCTGAAGCTGCCGTGAAAACTGCAGCTCAGATTGCCAAAGCCAGACAGCCTGCTAAGGCCGCTGACAGTAAAGAGCACACCGACAGAAAGAAGAGAGAAGTCGGCGCTGCTGAAAAGAAGGATGAAGTAAGAAGGGATACAGGTGTTAAAGCCACCAAGACAGAGAAGACACCCTATCGTCCTCAGAGCGGCAGCTATATAGGCCGGAACGCTGATGCTCCTGCCGTCAGCAAAAGAGATACTGCGGCAGCGCGTCCGCAAGGCGATCGACGTTCACGTGATGAGCGCGGCCAAACCGGCAGTCCGGCCAAACCTTCCGGGCAGGGCCGCCAACGCAGCTTTGACCGCAAACCAGGTGCAAGCTTTGCAGATAAAGACCGCAATGATTCTCCGCGTCAGACACGCTCGCCTAAGCAAACATCAAAGCAGCAGCAGACGCCGGCTCTTGTCGAGGATAAAAAGATAGCGACTCGCAGTCAATACGCACAAAGAAACAAACAAAGCCGCCGTCATGAGCCGCGCCGGAATCAGGCTCAAATTGACAGAGAAGAAATGCTGGCGACTCGCATGAGACAACGTTCTCAGCATAATCAGCCGAGCACGGCACAGCAGAAGCAGGCACAGTTGCTGACGAATGTGAAATTACCTGAGAGTCTGACAGTAAAAGAGTTGGCGGAAGCGTTGAAGAAAACCACTGCGGAAATAATAATGAAGCTGATGGGTTACGGCGTCATGGCAACTGTTAATCAAGAAATTGATTATGACACGGCAGAGATTATTGCTAATGAGTTCGAGATAAAGGCAGAAAAGCTTGTTGAAGTAACAGAGGAAGAAATTCTGTTTGATGAATCACCGGACAAGGAAGAAGATCTTCTGCCTCGTCCGCCTGTTATTGTTGTCATGGGCCATGTTGACCACGGCAAGACGTCAATTCTGGACTATATCCGCAAAGCTTCGGTTGTCAGTGATGAGGCTGGCGGCATTACGCAAAAAATTGGTGCATATACTGTTGATGCCAATGGTCAGCAGATCACTTTTATTGACACACCCGGACACGAAGCGTTTACTACAATGCGTGCTCGCGGAGCGAAGATTACTGATCTGGCCGTGCTTGTCGTTGCGGCTGATGACGGAGTCATGCCGCAGACTATTGAAGCTATCCACCATGCCCGGGCAGCCGATACGGAAATACTGGTCGCGATTAACAAGATCGATAAGCCCAACATAAATATAGAACGTGTATTGAATGAGCTGGCACAGCATGACTTGATTGGTCCTGAATGGGGCGGTTCAACTACCATAGTTAAGGTATCTGCCAAGACCGGCGAAAACATGGACGAACTGTTATCCATGATACTGCTTACTGCGGAAGTATTAGAGCTGAAAGCTAATCCTAACCGACAGGCAAAGGGTACGGTCATAGAAGCAAAACTTGACCGTGCGCGGGGACCTGTTGCTACATTGCTGGTCCAGCGGGGTACTCTGAATGTCGGAGATACAATTGTGGTTGGCTCACAGATAGGTCACATAAGAGCTATGCAAAATGATAAGGGTCAGCCTATTGAGTCTGCCGGCCCTTCGATGCCTGTAGAAATCATGGGTCTGTCTGAGGTGCCTGAGGGCGGAGAAGTATTTTATGAGGTCGTAGATGAACGTATAGCCCGCGCTTTAGTTGATAGACGAAGAGAACAGGAGCGCGAGACCTCTCTGCGCACCTCATCAAAAATGTCTCTGGAAAACCTCTATTCACAAATGGGCACCGGAGAAGTCAAAGACCTCAATATTATCGTCAAGGCTGACCTTAAGGGTTCAGTAGAAGCTCTTACCTCTTCTTTGGAAAGACTTTCCAACGATGAAGTTCAGGTTAAAGTAATTCACGGGGCAGTCGGCGCTATTACAGAAACAGACATCCGGCTGGCGGAAGTTTCCAATGCCATTGTAATCGGCTTTAGCGTCAGACCGGCGGCAAATGTGCCGGAGATGGCGGAAGAAGCGGGCGTGGATATTCGACTTTATCGTGTTATCTATCATGCAATCGAAGACATCGAAAAAGCCATGAAGGGCATGCTTGCGCCTGTATACAAAGAAGTTGTTCTGGGACATGCGACTGTGCGCGAAGTGTTTAAGGTCAGCGGAGCGGGCTCCATTGCCGGTTGTTATGTAACCGACGGTAAGATTTTAAGAAATAGTGATATTCGCGTAGTGCGCGACGGTATCGTCATTTTTGAAGGCAAAATTGACTCCTTGCGGCGCTTCAAAGACGATGTGAAAGAAGTTGCTGCCGGCTACGAATGTGGAATCGGCATTGAGCGCTTTAATGATATAAAAGTTGACGACCAATTGGAAAGCTTTGAGATGCGGGAGATCCAAAGAGATTAGCTGTAATCAGGCTATTTTATCTTTGGGTTTTATCACCCTCAGTTTAGTCGCCTTCAGCTTCGCAGCATTGCAGGTAATTTCCTGGAATAGATTATCAGGTTTTGCCGACAGTTCCGCTGCCGAATCATATGTAGGAGAAGTCTATGTCAAACAGAGAAGTTCGAGTTAGCTGGGAGGTAAAGAGGATTCTCTCCGAGCTGGTCAGAGAAATTAAGGATCCTCGCAAACCGAGCATGCTATCTATTACAGATGTAAAAGTAACGAGAGATTTTAGCCATGCCAATGTTTACTTCAGCATTTATGGCAGTGAGGAAGAAAAGGAAAATGGCAGGCTTGTTCTTGAGCGGTCAAAGGGTTTTTTGCGCCGGGAATTAGGCAAAAGGATTCGCCTGAGAAAAGTCCCCGAGCTCCATATGGTTGCTGATGATTCTATAGAGCGCGGCTTTGCCATGGACGCCTTGATTGATAAAGTTATTTCAAATGATGAAATTAACAGGTCTAAACAAGAAGATATTCCCGACGCTGACGCCGGGGAAGATGATTTTGCTGATTGATTTCAGCTTAAGGAATTTGGATGGATAAACGCCTAGAGAGCATCTTGAACGAAATCTTGCCGCTTCAGAATACTGCCGACAAGATAATGATTTTTCCTCATGTCGGAGCTGACGGAGATGCTTTGGGTTCCGGGCTTAGTCTGGCAGCGGCGCTCAATGCGTTAAACATCAACGCGATAGTTTTAGCAGATGAAGAACCGACAAACCGTCTTGAATTTTTACCCAGACAGGATCTTTTACGAGTTTATACTCCTGATGACTGTGAGCAGTACAGCGACAAAATGAAAATCGGCATTGCAGTCGATTGTCACAAATCTGAACGTATGGGAATGCGTGCCGGACTTTTTGAGATAGCTCCTGTCAAGATTATCCTGGACCACCATGTTTTCGAAGGCGATTTGGGTCGGCTTGCCCTGATAAAAACAGATGCATCTTCTACATCAGAACTAGCTTTTGATCTAATTGAAGGTCTGGAGAAAGAGACGGACATTGAATTATTTAATAAGGAAATCGCTACTCTGATAGTGACAGGGCTGGTGACAGATACCGGACGCTTTAGTTTTCCCACCACTACTGCAAGAGCCTTTGAGCAGATGGCTTATCTTATGCGCTGCAAACCCGACCTCACGAAAATATATTACGAGCTTTATGAGCGGGTTACTCTGCCGCAAATGCTTGTGCGAGGCGAGGTTTTAAGTAGAATTAAGTGCAGCCCCGCAAGAAGAATAATAGTATCTTCGGTCTCCCGGGATCTTCTGCGCAAAACCGGCGCAGTAGATGCTGATCTGGAGATTTTGCCTTCGGAAATGCGCATGGTAGAGGGAGTCGATGCCGCTTTTCTTCTACGCGAAACCTCTGTTCCTAATGAAATTAGAGTTAACATAAGATCAAACAGTTGTTTTGATTCAGCAGCTTTTGCCCTTAAGTATAATGGCGGAGGGCATGTCAGAGCAGCGGGAATGACTTTGACGAACACCAGCCTTGCTGAAGCGGAAAAATTAGTTCTCAACGAAGCCGCTAAGATTATCGAACAGTGTTCTGACAAGGTATCCGGTGAAAGAGCCAGCACTTGACAGTGGAATCTTACTTATTTATAAGCCAAAGGATATTTCTTCCTTTGGCGTTGTTGCGCGTGCCAGAAAAATGCTGGGAATGAGAAAAGTAGGGCATCTGGGAACATTAGATCCTTTCGCCGTTGGCATTTTGCCCATCGTGTTTGGCCGTGGAACCCGCTTGACACAATACCTGATGGATCATGATAAAACTTACCGGGTTAAGATTGCCCTGGGCATTGCTACTGATACCATGGACAGGGACGGAACTGTTGTTGCCAAGTCAGTTCTTTCAGAAGAACGTATCCGTGAATTAACTGAAGAAGACTGTCAGGAAATCCGTTTCACTGTTGATTCACTCGTAGGTGAGCAGGAACAAAAGCCGCCCATGTATTCAGCTGTCAAGGTTGAAGGCAAGCCGTTGTATCACTATGCGCGCCGCGGCGAAGAAGTTGTCAGAGCTGCCCGTAAGATCGAAGTTTACAGCGCAGAACTGTTGGAAGTAAAGCAAGATTATTCCTTTTATTTCCCGTCAGATAAAACTTTAATACTGGACATAATAATCCATTGCAGCAAAGGTACATATATCCGTGTATTAGCGGATGAATTGGGGCGCAGTCTGGGAAGTTTTGCTTATGCTTCTGAGCTCGAACGAGCAAAGGTCGGCAGTCTCTCCTGTGATCAAGCTATTGAGTTGGAGCAGGCCGAATCCCTTTTCCGTAACATCGATCAGAACAACCGGCTCTGGATCAGCATGCTAAAGCAGTCCGGCCACATAATAAGTCTTGAACAAGCGGTCACAGATTTTCCGGCTCTAAATCTGGATTATTCTCAAGCTTTGCAGATATCATCCGGAATGACGATTCCTGGTCAGGAAATAATAGCCATACAAACCAACAGAAAAACTCAGCAATCCGGCACGCAGATTGACCTCTGCAATACATCAGTTAAGGCACAATTAGAATCAATGCGAAGTTCTGCCGGCAACAGCCTGCGAAAGGAAGTTATCAGTCTCTTTTGGCGCGGTCGTTTGCTGGCCTTGGCACGTTTTACTGAAGATGATAAGATACAGCCGGAAACGGTTTTTATAACTCGAGAAGAGCTGATAAGTGAAAAGAGAAACGAGGATTCTTAAGAGGATGAAAGTTTATCGCGACATAGACTTTGACGTTCCCCGTCACCCGCGCGGGGTGGCACTGGGTACTTTTGACGGGGTGCATTTGGGGCATCAAGCAATAATTGCTGAATTAATACAGGATGCTAAAGTATCCGGTCGTGTTCCTGCAATTTTCACATTTTCAGATCATCCGGATCTTGTTTTTCGTGACAAGAATAGTTTTCAGGGCTTTATTATGTCAGTAGAAGAGAAGCTTGAGATTTTTGCCGCGCTGGGAGTGGAAGAGGTCTTTCTCATGCCGTTGGTTCCTGAATTGTATAAACAAACTGCCGAAGAATTCCTGCAATCTTATATGATCGATAAACTAAATGCCGGCTTTATCGCTGTCGGAGAAGATGCACGATTTGGTTCCGGCAGGGCAGGAGATGTCGAATATTTATTATCCTGGGGCAAGAAGAACAATATCAAGACGGCAGTAATAGAAGACATAAATATTGCTCAAGAAAAAGTGTCCAGTACGTGCATTAGAAATCTTCTCAAACAAGGAGAAGTTGGAAAGGCCAATCTTCTGACAGGGCGGAAATTCGGTTTTAAAGCCAAGGGGGCAACGGAGTGCGTGCCTCTGGTCTATAAGCTGGATTTTATTTCAAGTGTGAGTGAGACGGAGCGTGATCAGACTCGAAGCACCATTAATATTTCTGCGGCAAAAGATAATAGGCAATATCAATATGAATATCCGGAGGGCATAGTGCCGTTACCTGAAGGTAAGTATAGTGGGAACGTTTATTTCCAGCGCGAGGGAATACCGTCAGTACCGGCTGAGTTAGAGATAAAAAGGATAGTCGGGAAATACGTAATAATTGTTTATGGCTCTGTTCCTTACGGACAGGACGCTCTTTGGCAGAGTAAGACTTGCCTCTGAATTCTTTGTGGTAAAATAATACTTCTGTAAAGGAGATTTGAGATTATGCCTGATTATTTAGTTGATTTTCCCGGTCTGGGGATTTTTGATATACCGATTAATCGCACAATTGTGGAATTTGATCTTTTCGGACGTCAATTTTCCATTTATTGGTATGGAGTGATCATCGCCCTGGCTTTCTTGGTCTGTATTTTCCTAAGTATGAGACACGCCCCTGAATTTGGAATGACCAGAGACCAGATAGTTGATTACTACTTGCTGATAATCCCCTTGGCGCTGATCGGAGCAAGATTATATTATGTTGCGTTCGAATGGGATTCATTCAGAGGCAACCTGGGGAGGATTCTTGACCTGAGAACCGGAGGATTGGCTTTTTATGGCGGTGTCATAGGAGGTGTACTTGCCATAGTAATTATGGCTGCTGTTAAAAAGCATAAGCTGAGCCGTATCTTTGATTTCATTGCCGTGTATCTTCCTTTAGGCCATGCAATCGGCCGCTGGGGTAACTTCTTCAATCAGGAAGCTTTCGGTGTGAATACAGATTTGCCCTGGGGAATGTACAGTAATGGTACTCAGGAATATCTTTCGTCTCTCAGTATGAGTATACGCAGAATGATGCCCAATCTTGACCCTTCTAAACCGGTTCACCCAACCTTCTTATACGAATTTATCGCTAACATAATAATATTTATAATCTTGCTGCAAGTCCGCAAGCGTTCTAAACGTCCCTTTACAACTGTTGCCGGTTATTTTCTCATGTATGGCCTTGTCAGATTTTTGGTTGAAGGACTCAGGACTGACGCACTCTATTTTACCGGAACGGATATCAGGGTATCTCAATTGCTTTCAGCCTTGATGATAATTGCGTCACTTATCTATCTCATAATCTCCGGCATGATAAAGCAGCGTCACCCCGAGCGCGAGGTAACTGTAGCAATCCCGGCAACAATATTGTCTGAAGCAGAACTGTCAGAAACTGAAATAGCTGTGACAGAAGGATCCGCAACAGACACAGAAACAGACGATTCTAAAAAGGAAGATGCTGAGACCGAAGATTCCAGTCAGGTAGATGCTGAGACAGAAGATTTCAGGGCGGAAGGTTCCAGTCAGGCAGATGCTGAGACTGAAGAATCTAAACCGGAAGATACGCTTACAGAAAAAATTGGAACTGAAGAAGGACATGCCGCAGAAAAAACAAATTCTGAAAACGCCAATGATACAATATTCGAAGAAGGCGTGATACATGTCTCAGCACCTGAGGATAAGCCGGAACAGAATTAAAATAATTAAGTCTGATGGATGAAATTATTGACAGTAATTGCTGCCGGAAATATATAATTATGAACTCAAAATCAAATTTAGATAATAACTTAGCAATGAAACGCTCAGGTACGGGTTTTTCTCGTGCCTCTTCGTTTTTTTCCGCAATGGACTATTGGATTCTGGTTCCGGTATTGATCATGGTTATCATAGGACTATTTGTGCTGCATAATGTTGCCGCTGACGGTGTTGGCACAACATTGTCCTATCCTCAGGGGTTTAATAGACAAGTAGGAGCTGTCTTGCTGGGGTTAGCCTTAGCAATGGGTATTTGTCTGATGGAGCCTCCTACTTTGCGTTTGTTCGGAACCGGCATATACGTAGTAGCTGTATTGTTGCTGATGTATGTGAAGATAGACGGCTATTCATTGCGTTCAATAACCGGTGCAGACAGTTGGATCAATTTACCGGTCATTGGGTCTTTCCAGCCATCAGAGCTTGCCAAAATTGGGATTGCTGTAGTTTTTGCCAATACGCTGGCTGAGATTAAGCAAGGGAAGAGAAATTATCTTGAAGGAAGTATTCGTTTAGCCCTGATTGCCGGCATTCCCCTGATGTTGATCATGACAGAACCTGATTTCGGTACATCCATGACAATTGTTTTCATGTTGACGTGTATGATTTTTGTATGGGGAATAAGATGGCGCTACATCCTCATAGTTGCAAGCGCAACAATAATAGCTTTGCCGCTGATCTGGAACTACGGGCTGTCTGCAGTTGGTCAAAGTCGTATTTTAACATTTCTTTTTCCCGGACATGATAGAAGAGCGAGCTATCACATTTCTCAATCCTTGTCTGCAGTATCATCCGGAGGCATCGTCGGCAATCCGGATAATCCGGTATATGTGCCCGTTAAAGAATCCGACTTTATATTCTCTGCAATTGCAGAATATATGGGGCTGATTGGTATTATTGCCCTGATAGTACTGGTAATTATTTTTATTACACGTACTCTCTTTGTGTCCTTTGCTGCTGCCAAAGAAAATCCGGCACAAGGTTATTTAATGATGGGTCTGATCTCAGTTATGTCCATACACTATATTGTGAACATGGGCATGACAGTTGGACTTTTGCCAATTACGGGAATACCTCTGCCTTTTATCAGTCATGGTGGTTCTGCCATGGTGTCAAACTTCATCTCACTGGGGTTCATTTTGAATATCTCCATGAATCAAAGACTGACTGCTATGCAAACCAGTCATTGATGTTTTGTAACCATAGTCACTTTTCAATTGATGCTCTCAAGATTTAGAGTTTTATTATGCTTTTAAGCTTAAATTCTTTTGCAGTAATATCAGGAAAACGATAACACTGCATAATCCCTTGTCACAAGAATCTTAAATGACCATCATCAGCACAAGGATGCTGACTTTTTGACCGCAATTATCCACAAAAGTCATTTACAGAGAATGTTTTTTCCTTAAATATTATTTGCATTTTATATTAAGAGAGGTTAGAATAGTCAGAAAGGTGGAGCAAAGTGGTTTATTTGATATTGAATGTGGAGTAATTAGGACATTATTATCACACTTTGACTAGAAATATGCGGAGGATCTCGTGGCCAGGTACACCCATACAATCGATAAGAAGGGTCGTGTTATTGTACCTGCCCGTTTACGTGAGAATCTCACTGGAACTCTTCATGTTACCGGAAACTTAGATCCGGGGTATCTGACGCTGTATACAGATGAGCAATTTAATGCAGTACGTTCTCAGTTGCTGCAGTTATCCGGCACCGATCCGGATGTTCGCAGATTCCAAAGATTTATTATTGGTGAAGCTGTTACTTGTGAAGTAGACAGTCAAGGAAGAATTTCTGTCAGTTCCAACTTGTGGGAAATGATAGGTGTCGAGCCGGGTGCAGAAATCTGTTTCATTGACATGATTGATAAAGTCGAGATTTGCTCTGAAGAGTTCTACCAGAAGCAGAAAGCACATGAAGATCCTATAGCGGGATTAGATCTGAGCAAGTTTGATGTCAAAGGACTTTGATTATTCTCATATTCCGGTTTTGGCTCAAGAGGCGATTGAGGCATTAAAGATAGATCCTGAGGGGATATATATAGATTGTACTGCCGGCGGGGGCGGTCATAGCTCGATGATACTAGAAAACCTGACCCAAAATGGACGCTTGCTGGCGCTGGATCGTGACCTGAAAGCTACTGATGCAGCCCGGCTAAAACTAGAAAATAGCTCCTCTCCTGCCAGCTGGGAAGTAGCACACGCAAATTTTTCTTCTCTGAAAGATTTGCTGCAAGAAAGGGAGATACAAGCAGTTGATGGGTTACTGGCAGATCTGGGAGTATCTTCAGCTCAGCTGGACCAATCAGAGCGAGGGTTTTCTTATCATATAGATGGTCCTTTGGATATGCGTATGGATACCGAATCTGATCTGACAGCTTTCAGATGGTTGCAGGGAATATCACAAGAAGAGCTCAGCAGAGTCCTGCGGGAATACGGAGAAGAGAGATACGCAGATCGTATCTCAAGAGCGATCATATCAGCAAGAGATGACCATGTAATCAATACTACAGGTGAATTAGCATCGATTATCGCCAAGAGTATGCCTGCCGCATCCAGGAGAGAACAACAACATCCTGCCAGAAGAAGTTTTCATGCAATCAGAATTGCAGTTAACAATGAACTGGGTGAATTAGAAAAACTACTTGACTTGCTGCCAGAGGTGATAGCCGATCGAGGAAGGATCGTAATCATAACTTTTCATTCTTTAGAAGATCGGATGGTGAAAAGACGCTTTGCTGAATGGGAGAAACCATGCGTCTGCCCTCCTGATCTCCCGGTTTGTGCATGTGACAAAGAACCACTTGGGAAAGTAATTCGAAGTAAACATGAAACGGCCAGTACATTGGAGAAAAAAATAAACATTCGTTCACGAAGTGCTCGATTAAGGGTTTTTGAGAGGAGGATTACATGAGTAAATATGAATACGGCAATTTGGCTTTAAATGCGGATCCTGCTCCACAGCGTTATCCAAACCCTGTTACTGAACCTCTTCCTTATCCTGACTATGAGACTGTAAGGCGAGAGCGAGAGGAGAAACGCCGCGAATTACAATTTGCAAATAATGTCTATGCTGCATATAAACAGAGTACACGTGCCAGAGCGAGACACACGTTAAGTTTGGTTCTGGTAATACTGATTGCAGCACTTCTTCTTGGTATCTCAGTATGGAGGTATGCTCAAATTGTAGAGCTGAACTTTTCTAATGTCAGGCTTTCACGCCAGATTAATGAACTAAAGAAGGAGAACTCAGTAATCCAGAGTCAAATATCAAATACAATGAGTCTGGAAGAAATAAGGGAAAATGCTTCTAAAGAAATTGGCCTGCAAAGAGCTAATCCGGAACAGATGATCCAGCTGAATTTCAGTGTTGCTGACAAAGTCGTGTTCGCAGCTGAAGCTGCCCAAGATAATTTAGAGTATGATTTTGCAGTCAATACTGTAGAAGAGTGGGTGACTGAACAACGCGAATTACGATAGGAGCATTTGTCAATGCATAACAAGAAATCATCAAGACAAAATGACATCATTAAGTCTTATCAGGATAATGCTATTGGCTCAACTCCATCATTTTCTGACAATCATTTTGATGATAAAGGAAAAAAAGAGCGAAAAGACAATAAGCGCCGTAGTTTTAACGGTGTGAAGTTCATAAATATTTTGACTGTTTTATCTATTGCAGCAGCAATTGTCATTCTTATCAATTTGTATAAAATCCAGATCAATGATTCAGATACTTATGTACTTGCCGGAGCAAGCCAGCAATTTATCATGCAAGAAAACTTATCCAAGAGAGGCGACATCTACGATAGTAATGGTGTTTTGCTTGCCACCTCTTCAATTAAATACACAATTGGTGTTACACCCAGGGATGCTCGATCCTTGACACGGAAGGTTACTGAACATGAAATTGCTGTTCATACTGCAAACACCTTAGGATTGCCCTTGACTCAACTCACTGATGCTCTTGAGCAGAAGGATAAAAGTTATATTCAATTGCTGAAGTCAGCCCCTGAAGAAACGGCAGAAACTTTAAGAACCTGGTTAAGTGAAAATCGGGTTGGCGGCTTTACCTTTGATTTAGAAACAGAGCGTCTTTATACCAATGGCGATCTGGCAGGGCAGGTCATTGGTTTTACTCGCTTTGATGACAATAAGCTTTCAGGGGTATTAGGACTGGAAGCTTATTACAATTCTAAATTAAATGGAGTATCTGGCTATAGTTATGCGAGAAGAGATAACTATAGCAATCATGGCACTGTGCCATTTTCTATCCCTGCTGACCAGCAGGCAGTAGATGGTTCTGATATGCATCTGTACCTAAATCTTGAAATTCAGGAAGCTCTGCAGCAAGAATTAGAGATAATTGCCGGAGTAGCTGGCCTCAGTTCTGGCGTGAGCGGATTAGTAATGGATGTAAATACAGGTGCGATACTCGCCATGGGTCAGATTCCTACAATGAGAAGCCAGAACCCTTTTGATATGCCCGGTAGAATTGACCCTCAGTACTGGAATCCTGACTTGGATGAAGCAACAGATCAACTAAGTTTACAGGTATGGCGTAACGCAAATGTTTCAAATGTTTTCGAACCGGGTTCAACAATGAAAGCCATAACTTCCGCTATCGCCTTTGAAGAGGATACGGTATCTGAACAAACTCTTTTCAGTGACGACCCGATAAACGTGATGACCCATGAAATCTCCTGCGTTTATAAGCCAGGACACGGAGTAGAAACAGTTGAAGAAGGATTTATCAATTCATGTAATCCTGTTTTTGTACAGATCGGACAGCGGACTGACATAGACTTGTTTTATGACTATATTTCTACTTTTGGTTTCATTGACAAAACCGGAGTAGATTTGCCTGCAGAAAGCAGTACCATTTTTCACAAACAGCCAAGTGTTTTGGATTATGCCAATCTTACTTTTGGCGAATCCGTGGCCGTGACGCCTCTGCACGTTGCAAGAGCATATGCCGCCCTGGTAAATGGCGGCTATCTAGTGACTCCTGCGGTGGTTAAAGAGTTTGTAAACCCTGACGGCCTGGTAGAACCTTTGCTGCCGGCAGAACCGGTGCAGATTATCTCCCGGCAGACATCCGACCGCGTAAAAAAGTTGCTTAAAGGAGCAGCCAATCAGAATCATTCCTGGACATTCTCCTGCGAAGGATTTGATATCATTGGCAAAACCGGAACATCTACAGACGAGATTGATGGTCAGAATACGTATTCTTTTATTGCTGTTGGTCCGGAAGAATCCTCCGATATTCTTTGCATGATAGTAGTAGAAAAACCGATTATAAAGTTCTCCAGCAGTGAAGTTGTAGCTAAGCACACTAAACGACTGCTTGGTAAAGTGATGGATCTAAGAGGTTATAAACGCAGTTATAATCAGAATTCCGCCGCAAAATTGGGGCAAAATGTAACTTTGCCTGACATTTCAGGCCTGACATTCAGTGAAGCTGCCTATGTCTTGTCAGGAATGGATATATTCGCTCGTCGCTCGAATCCTGAAATGCAATATGATGATCAGGTGAATTACTTAAAATTATCAGCTGATGATGAAGTAGCGGCAGGATCGACAATATGGCTAACCAATCAGCAAGAACAAGAGATGGTACATGTGCCGGATTTCAGCAATTTGGAATTTCACAGCTGTATCTGGCTGGCGGAAAATTCCGGTGTTGTTTTGAGAATAAATGGTGTACCTTCATCTGGAGGAGTTGTAACTCAGTCACCTCTTCCTACCATTCAGGAAATTGGCAGTGAAGAAGACGACGACGTTGGAGTGCCTGATCCTGTAACAGGAGAAGATAAAGATGATACCGGGAAAGTTGCCAAAGGATCCATAGTAGATATTTGGTTTGAGAATCCGGAACCGAAAGAGTAACAAGTTATCTAGATATTATTTTTGAAAAATAATATCTTATATTGAGCAAGTGAGAGTAAATGAGGGGCAGCGAATGAAGACGCGTTTTTTACCTAACCAACTGAGAATATGGACTGACGGAAAACTTCTTCGCAGTCAAAAATCTAAAGAAAATACGGAAAAATTTTACCCTGGTATATCTACAGATACCAGAAGGCTAAGAAGAGGAGAAGTCTTCTTAGCTTTACATGGAGAAAATTATGACGGGCATGATTTCATCGATGCTGCGATAGAAAAGGGCGCTGGAATGCTGATTATTGAAGAAGAATCAGAGGCGGCCAAAAAGTTATTACCTATTTCTGAAGATGATGAAGTTCCTGATCTCCTCTTGGTTCCGGACACTTTGCGAGCTTATATGTCAATAGCTGCCGGTTATCGTCAGACTCTAGATACCAGTATCATAGGAGTTACAGGATCGGTAGGAAAAACTACTGCCAGACGTATGATACATCAGATGCTGACCTCGCAAATAATCACTGATCAATCAGATGCCAATCAAAACAACCAGATTGGCATCTCAAATACAATTCTAACCTCAAATCCGGATGCTCTAGTTCTAGTCGTCGAAATTGCCATCGACAGAGTAAACGAAATGGCAGAACTGTCTGCTTTAGTTCGTCCCGACATAGCAATCATTACCGGTATTGGCTATAGCCACGCTTTTCACTTCGGTTCAATTGAGAATATTTTTAAGGAAAAGATGGATTTGTTAAGGGACATGAAGGAAAACAGCTTTGTCCTCCTGAACGGGAAAGATGAAATGTTGAGGACATGGGCGATACAGAACAAAGGCAACACCAAATATGCCATCTGGTTTGTTTCTGACGCAGGTCATAAAGATGAAATCCTCAAGCATGGTTTTCCTGTTTTCTGGTCAGAAAATATTATGATTACCGGAAACAGCACAAAATTCATTGTTAAATGCAGTTTTTCTCCGGAAGAATCTTGGGCTGTCGAGTTACCTTTCGCTGCTCCTCATCTAATTGAGGCTGTCCTGTTTGGAATGGGCATCGCCTATATACAAGGGCTTGATATGCAGATTGCTTCTGAATCTGTATACAATTTTTCCAACACAGGGTCAAGGCAACAAATAATATCCCTAAAAGATGGTATTTGCCTTTTTGACGATGCGTATAATTCTTCTCCGGAAGCCATGGAGAGCGGATTGATAACCTTATCGCACTTAGCAAAGCCCAATGATCGAATCGGTGTGTTTGGAGATATCAGAGAGTTGGGTCAATATTCCGAAGAAATACACTTAAAAGTGGCAAAGCAATTAATTGCAGCAGGTTTCCGGGAGATCTTTCTGATAGGGGAGGAAATGAACAAAGTTAAGGACTACTTGACATCCTATGCTCCTGATATAAAGACAACGTGGTATTGCACCAGAGATGAACTTGAAGCAGCGGTTTTGGACAGCATTCAAGCAGGTGATACCATTATGGTTAAGGGATCGCATTTTTATGGGCTTGACCATACTGCGGCAGTTATAAAAAATAAATTATCGTAGGAATGTAGTATGACACAACTGGGACAAGCGATTATTCTATTAATAGTAATGTTTTTTGCAACAGTCTTGACTGGCCTGATCGGCTTGCCGTTGCTAAGGAAATTCCAACTGGTTCAAACAGTCAGGGATGATGGCCCCAAATCTCATTATTCTAAATCCGGAACCCCTACGTTTGGAGGTTTATTTTTCTTGCTGCCATTGGCAATAATTGCTGCGATTCTCCCTGTGGCTAACCCAAAACTTATGCCTTTCAGCGTAGTGGTCCTCTTAATGCTGCTATTTGGTTTAATAGGATTTCTTGATGATTTTGTTAAAGTCAGAATAGATAAAAGTGGATTGTCAGTTCGACAAAAAACAATTTTGATCGGCATCTTTTCTACCCTGTTTACCCTGTGGTATTTATTTATAAAGCCGGATGAGCCAATCATTATTTTACCTTTCGTGCGCAAATTGATTGTAATTGATGGCTGGTGGAAATTACCTTACGGCCTTTTTGTGATTCTTTTTATCTTCTTCATCAGTAATTCTGTAAATATTACTGACGGACTGGATGGACTTTTATCAGGACTTACAGTAATTACAAGTTTCTTTCTGGCTCTCAGCGCCTGGCTGCTCAAAGACCTTGTTAACAGTTACTTCTCGAGTCTGTTGCTTAGCATTGCTCTGGCGGGCGGCTGTTTAGGCTTCCTGGTTTTTAACAGACATCCCGCAAAAGTCTTTATGGGAGATACGGGCTCACAAGCTTTAGGAGCGGCCTTTGCAGGAATATCCTTAATGCTCGGAGTGCCCTGGATTATGCTTATAACCGGATTTGTTTTTGTCTTTGAAGGCCTGTCAGTAGTAATACAATTTTTGTATTTCAGACGTACCAAAGGTAAAAGGATATTCCGCATGGCGCCAATTCATCATCATTTTGAGTTAGGCGGATGGAAAGAAACAAAGGTAGTGGCCGTTTTTTGTATAGTTGCTGCGGTATGCGGACTTTTAGGCTTACTGACAGTATATCCTTTTTAATCATTGGAGCAGCAGCTGTTGTATATAGACTATAAGCTTACTGACAGTACATCCATTTAATCACAGGAGAGTGAATGAAAAACTACAGCTCAAAAGTGAATGACAACAATCCCATGAGTATTGCCGAAGAACTTTCGGGCTACCGAAAAATGAATCTGCCCTTTTTGATTGTATTTCTAATTCTTCTTACCTTCGGTTTGATTATGATGTTTAGCTCCAGCCTCAGTGTCAGCTTTGCAAAATACGATGATGACGTTACTGCGATGATACGCAAACAGATTTCGATTACTGGCCTGGCTTTTGTACTATCAATTTTTATTGCCAAATTTATCAGACTTGACTGGCTGAGATCAAGATGGTTCAGGCATTCACTATACTTGCTGATTACCGCCCTGCTTGTTCTGGTCACTTTTAAGGGGATAACGGTAAATGGCGCCAGACGATGGTTAGATCTAGGGCTATTTACCTTTCAGCCATCCGAAGCTGCTAAGGTCGGTGCCATCCTGTGGCTTACTCTGGAGATGGAATACAGGAAGAAGCAGATGTCCGGGATCAGCGGACAATTGTGTGATCCGGTGCAAAGGTTTTGGAAGCAGGGATGGTATCTTCTGGCTGTGCCCGCATGCAAAATGCTATTGTGGTTTTTTCTAATTATTATTCAGCCTCACTTCTCAGCGGCAATTATTTTTGCAGTTATTGTATCTACAATGCTGCTTCTTTCAGGGTTAAAAAAATCAGTCTGGATAGCAGGAATAATCCAGTTGATAGCAATATTTCTGATTATCGCTGTCTTGCTTTTATTAATAATGCCTTTTATAACCGGAATGAGTAACAGTGAGTTTATCTCTAAACGATTTGCCCATGTATTTCGGCGTATTGATACCTATCAGAATCCAACTGAAGCTTCAGCTGATTCCATACGTCAAATCAGACAGGCCCAGATAGCACTTGGATCCGGAGGATTGACCGGTGTCGGTCTTGGCAGAAGTGTTCAAAAAATGAATTGGCTGCCTGAGGCGCATAATGATTATGTCCTGGCAATTATAGGCGAGGAACTGGGTTTTGCAGGCACTTCTGCGGTGCTTCTGTTATTTATTGCCCTCTTGATTTTCGGGTTTAGAATTGCTATGGGCTCGAATAGCCGGGCTGGATTCATGATTGCAGGAGGTTACACGTTCCTTCTTGTCATGCAGGCATTGATAAATTTTGGTGTAGCCGTTAATCTGTTGCCCGCATCCGGGATTTCACTCCCGTTTTTTAGCTCAGGAGGCACTGCAAATGCTTTTTTCTCTTTTGCGGCGGGAATGGTATTATTAATTTCAAAATGGGATCAAAAAGAAAATGAATTTATCCGGGAGTATGACATTAAAAGGACGGAATATGTTACTACAGGCAGTGAAGCAGAGCACAGGAGAGAAAAAACCGGAACAGGTGGCTGATGAAACAAAATGAAGTAAATAATAAAGGATTAAAAATCATGATGGGAGCTGGCGGAACCAGCGGCCATATTAATCCAGCCATAACAATTGCTGACTACTCAAAAGCAAAAAATGAAAATGTAGAGATAGTTTTTTGCGGATTAAGGGAAAGCTTAGAGGAAGAGATTGTCAGAAGATCCGGCTACGAATTTAAATATATCAGAGCAAAAGTTTTGCCCAATAAAAATCGAAAAAAATTGCGTTGGATACTGGAAAACACTTCAGGCATCAGACAGTGTATAAAATATATCAAGGAAATCAGACCTGATATTGTCGTGAGTACAGGCAGTTATGTTGGCAGCCCCTTAGTGTTCGCAGGACTGATGATGAAAATTCCCGTCTTGCTGCATGAGCAAAACGCTCTTCCCGGACGTTCAAATCGTTTGTTTGGACACCGTTGTCAGGCTGTATGTATTAGTTTCGAAGAGAGCAGACAATATTTCAGAGAAGGCACCGCTACTGTACTGACAGGTAATCCTATCTCGCCAATGTTTTTTTCTGCCACAAAATCAGGATCTAGAGATGAAATCAGTTTAGCTCAGGACATATTCCATATTGTAATGATGGGAGGAAGTTTAGGATCGAGTACTCTTAATGAAGCTGTACAGGGCCTGGCGGAATCAGAAAAATGGCTGCAGCTGATCGACACTTACCCCAATCTTTACTTAACAATAAGCACAGGCATGAGAAGGGGCTCGGAAATCTGTAAAAAGTTATCGAAAGTGCCCCATATAAATGCTTCTGAGTATATTTTTGATGGTGCTCTCTGGATGGCATCTGCTGATCTGTTTATTGGCAGGTCAGGAGCTACTACTTGTTCTGAGCTTTCAGCTTTAGGAAAGCCGTCTATTCTGATTCCTTATCCCTACGCTTCAGATAATCATCAATATTATAATGCCCTGGCTCTTGCTGATATCGGTGCAGCTGTGATATGTGATGATGCGGATTTTACACCGGAGTATCTGCACGATACTATCAAACACTTTATTAATGATAAAGAGAGGCTGGCGGAAATGAGCAGACAGGCTAAAACTAAAGGATTGCCCGAAGCAACTACAAAAATATACGAGACCCTGATAAAGGTTATTGAGAATGACCGCAAGAAAAAAGCCAAATAAAAATAAAAAAAACGTTAACTATTTTCCTTCGGGTAATAATATTTATGACAAGCAAGTAACTGCAAAGCGACGCTCAAAAAAACGGACACCTGAAAAATCAGCAAGTGTCATAGACTATCCGACAGAAAAACACAAGGGCGCATCAGGACGAACACAGAAAAACGGTTTAAGTCTGTTTGCCAGATTGTTCGCTTCTTTTGCCGTCGCATTAGCTTTGCTGACCCTCATCATACTTCTGCCGGCTTTCAGGCTCGATCATATAGAAGTTACCGGTACTTCTGATTTGGCGGAGGAAGATATAAAAAATATAATAAGCCTGGAAACAGGCCGGCATGCCTTTTTGGACTTAGGTCCTGAATTTAAGAAGATCTTCAGTTTCCGCTATGGTGATATTGAGACCAAATTGTTACGGGCTTATCCGGAACTGGCTACTGCTAAAGCTAGTTTTTCATGGCCTTCTGGAATTTTGATCAGTTTACAGGAAAGAGTGGAGACAGCCTGCATTCGAAATGGTTTAAGATACGCGCTCGTTGATCGTGAAGGATATATAATAAGGCTTGTCGAGGAAGAACCTGATTACTTACCGATAATTGAGGGAATGACAAGATTTGAGGAATTGATACCCGGCAGTCAGCTGAACGAAGATGAACTGGATATGCTCACAACAGCTACAGAAATTACTGCTCAGCTGATTTTGACTGATCAGGCGTATCCGGATGAAAAATCTCTCGTAGCTTTGACGAAGTCGATCAGGCCTCAAGAACACGGGTTTGCTCTCCTGGTGCTGGAATTTGACAATGAAATTACTTGGAGAGTAAAGCTTTCTAACGACCGCAGCATGCCGGAAGATATCAGAAAATTGCAGGAACTGATTACTAGTGAGGCGCTGCAGGAAAAAGGGTCTGGCCAACTCGACCTGACAACCGACAAGATTGTTTTTAGAAGAGATAATCCGTAATTGGAATAACGGGAGGATACGATGTTACCTTTATTAGGATTGATTATTGGCTTGGTAATCGGTTTGATGCTTAATGTGCAGATTCCGGATGCCTGGTCTGTCTACATAGCGATTACAATACTTTCAGGATTGGATTCCCTTCTTGGAGGATTAGAGGCTGCTTTGCGGAAACGCTTCAGTAATGTGCTTTTTATCACAGGATTCTTGCTAAACACCGGAGCAGCTTTGGCGCTGACAGCTTTAGGGCAGCAAATTAATTTTGACATGAGTCTGGTAGCCGTAATTGCATTTGGAATCAGAATCTTCAAAAATTTAGGATTGATTCGTCGTTATATAGTTCAGCGCATGCAAAGAAGAGCCCAGGAAGCCAGGCAGAGCTCCAAATAACAGATTATTACAACCTCAGATTAAAAGCAGATGTCGCATAAAGCAATCAAATATTAGTAGTACAAAAGTTGTCATTACAACGCAACAACTCTTCAGCAAATACAGAAGATGAGGGAAATAGGTGTTGTAATTGTTTTTTTAGTAGTGTAGAATAACTTTCATATAAAATTGATTGCCCCCGGATGTATTGTAATATCAGCAAGGGATGTAACATTGTAATGACAACCGAGCTTATTAGTCAGCATCCGGCCGTTTTTTCGAAGGGAGTACTGAAATGGCTGATTTTCAATTAGGATTTAGTATGGACGACAGTCTATATGCAAATATCCGCGTCGTTGGTGTTGGCGGAGGAGGGTGTAATGCAGTTGATCGCATGATCACAGACGGCGTTCAAGGCATTGAGTTCATTGCAATTAATACTGACCACCAAAGCCTGGCAAAAAGTTTGGCTTCTGAGAGAATCCAAATAGGAAACAAAGTAACAAGAGGATTGGGAGCCGGCGCACATCCTGAGACAGGTCAAAAGGCCGCCGAAGAAAATATCGAAGAAGTATCCAAAGTTCTTGAAGGAGCCGATATGTTGTTTATCACTGCCGGTATGGGCGGTGGTACCGGTACAGGTGCTTCTCCTGTTGTTGCCGCCATCGCGCGTAAGATGGGCATCTTGACAGTAGGCGTTGTTACTATGCCTTTCCGTTTTGAAGGCGCAAAGAGACGGCAAAATGCTGAGAGAGGTATCAGGGAGCTGCAACAATATGTTGATTCTTTGATTATCGTCCCGAACGATAAACTATTAGAAATTGCCAGTGATGACACCTCCATAGATGACGCTTTTGGCATGGCAGACAGGATTCTTCAATATGGGGTATCCAGTATTTCTGACCTGGTGGCAGTTAACGGTCTTATCAATCTGGACTTGGCTGACGTCCGCCGTGTCATGACTGATGCCGGTGTCTGCCATATGGGTATTGGCCGGGGAAGTGGTGAGAGCAGAGCTGCAACCGCCGTTAAGCAGGCTATGAACAGTCCTCTTCTCGATACCACAATTGACGGCGCCCACAGCATTATTATTAACTTCACCGGCGGACACGATATGAAGATCAAAGAGATTAATGAATCTGCTTCACAGGTCAGGGAAGCGGTATCGCCGGATGCGGATATCATCTTTGGTGCTGTAATAGATGACAACATGCAGGATGATATAATTATTACCATTATCGCCAGCCGTTTCGATCAGGATGGTTTGCAGAAGCAATCGGTCCGATCTCAGCAGACTGCGATAGCGGCACAACCTTCTTTTTCCGGCAGCAGACCTGCCGGCGCAGCTTCCGATACACGTACGCAACAGACCGATGATCTGCCGGAATTCTTAAGACCTGCGCGCAGACAGGATCCGAAGCGTGTACCGGCCGAAAGATCTTCCCGGCCTGCTCAGAGTGAAGCAGTTGAACCAAGAGGTTTTAGTCAGAATCAACAGCAAAATAATGATTCAGCCATGGCGGATCTGATATCTCGAGTTTCCGAGAGTACAAAGTGGAGTCAGGGTAAGGAACCGGAGATTTTAGATGAAGCGCCTGTTTCCGGTAACACATCCAGAGGATCCGGCAAGAAAGCATCAAGTAAAAGCGCTAAAGTTTTGCCTTGGTTCCTTCAGGACGGTGACGGAGATGATCTGGACTAAGCGTTGCCGCAGATGGAATTAGAATAAATTGCTTATTGTGCCGGACTAATCTCAGGATAAGTCCGGCATTTTTTACGGGAAATGGAGTAGCAATATGAGATGTCCGCATTGTGGGTATCTGGAGGATAAGGTAATCGATTCAAGACCAACCGATGACGGAACTTCTATTCGCCGTCGTCGTGAATGCATGTTATGTCAGGAACGTTTTACCACATACGAGCGTTATGAAAATATGCCATTGATGGTTATTAAAAAAGACGGGAGCAGGCAGCCGTTTGATCGCAGTAAGCTAATAAACGGAATTTTAAAAAGCTGCGAAAAAAGGCCAATATCAATCCAGCAAATTACAAAAATTGTTGACACAATCGAGAGGCAGCAGGAAAACAACTTAAGAAGAGAAGTTTCAACTCGTGAGCTGGGTGAACGTGTTTTGCAGCAGCTCAGAGATATTGATGAAGTAGCTTACATTCGCTTTGCTTCAGTATATAGAGAATTCAGTGATATCGGCTCTTTCTTCGTTGAAATAAATTCCTTGACATCATCAAGCCCTGAGGAAAGTATGGAAGACGAGGAAGAAAATGATGGATAAAACTGTTCTTATCGTTGACGACGATCCCAATATCAGCGAACTATTACGACTTTATTTTTCCAAAGACGGTTTCGATGTGTTGATTTGCTACACTGGCGATGAGGTACTTGATATGTTTCACACTTCGTCTCCGGATGTAATTGTTCTAGATTTGATGCTGCCCGGTATGGGCGGGTTTGATGTTTTGCGGGCTTTACGCAAAGAATCCGATGTTCCGATACTTATCCTAACAGCCAGGGGAGATACGCTGGATAAGGTAGTTGGTTTAGAATTAGGTGCAGATGATTATATAGAGAAGCCTTTTGAGCCCAAGGAGCTGATTGCCAGAGTAAAAGCAGTACTAAGAAGAACGCATCCCCGATCTAATGCAGCTGCGCCGGCAAATAATAACTTATCAAAACCGGATATAATTTCCTGGCCGGATTTGATAGTGGATCGCACGCGATTTACAGTAACCTGCGGATCCCGAGAAATTGATATGCCGCCCAAGGAGCTGGAACTTCTTTATTTTTTAGCCGGTCATCCGGATAGAGTATTTACACGGGAACAGCTTTTGGAAAATATCTGGGGGTTTGACTTCTTCGGTGGAACTCGTACGGTAGATGTACATATTAAGCGTATCAGAGAGAAGTTAGATGTTTCTCCACATCCAGAATGGCGTATAAAAACCGTATGGGGAGTGGGTTATAAGTTTGAGACTTCTAAACAAGAAGAGGGTTAATGAAACGTCTGTCATTTTTAAAATCTATCTATGCTCGCACGCTTTTTCGTGTAGCATTTGCAATTCTAATAATATTTATAATTTTAGGAACCATTTATTTTGCCCTTTTCATCTCGGCTTCTCGGAGCCAAGAGACAAATTATCTCAGACGCAATGCTGAAGAAATTTCCCTGATGGTCTCCAGGGGTATGAATTTTTCCAGAACAGCCATAGATAGTTCTGAAATTCCTTCCTACATCAGTTTAACTGCAAGCTCAACTGACGCGCTGGTATGGCTTGTTAATGCTGACGGTGAAATTATTTATAATACAGGAATACCGGTTGAAACCTTTTCTAAACTTGATGAACCAATTAATGACAGACAATTTTATTGTTTGCCGTTTGAGGCGCAAAATCATATGCAGATAGTCTACAGTCAAATAGCACGACAGTCAGAAATTGGCCAGTTATTACCTCAAAATCACAGTTGGATGGTTGCCAGTGCGCCACTATTATCTTTTACCGGTGCTTACGCAGGAGAGATACTGTTGTTGCGTTCAGTTACAGCAGAAAACAATACAGAATTTCTGCAAAATTATTTGGTGCCTATCTCTTTCCTGATTGCCTTCTTTTTAGCCTTAGTTGTTATTCTCCTCTTATCCAGAGAGATAACTCGCCCCATTTCAGTATTGGCTGATACTGCAGACCGAGTATATAAGGGGGACCTTTCTGCGAGGGTTCCCATACCTTCAGATAACTTAACCGATTCCGGCGATGATGATATTTTGGATCCTGCGCAAGAGATTCAAGACGACGATCTGGTTTTGCTCATGCGGACATTCAACATGCTGATAGCTAAATTTGAAGTCCAGGAGAAAGACAGAAGCGACTTTATGAGCAGCATATCCCATGATCTTCGCTCTCCGATTACTTCTATTCGCGGCTTTGTAGAGGGCATGCTTGACGGAACTATTCCTGAAGAAGAAAGAGAGCATTATCTAAAGATTGTGCAGCAAGAAAGTAAGAGATTACAGAAGCTGGTTAATGAATTATTCGAAATGACAACAATTCTCAGAAAAGGTCAGATGAAAATGGGAGTTTTTGACATTAATGAGCTGATTGAAGATGTTCTGGACAGTCATGAAACTCAACTTCAAGAAAAGAATATTTCTGTACAATTAGAGTTGACCTCTGATGAACGTTCTCTTGTGATTGGTAATGATGAGTCTATTCAAAGAGTGCTTGTTAATATACTTGCTAATGCTATACGTTTTTGTCCCCAAGACGGATTGATCAAGATCAGCAGCAACATCACTCAAAATGATCTTTATCAACTTGTCATTGAAGATAATGGCATGGGGTTATCAGATGAAGATGTCACATATGTATTCGATCGATTTTACAAAGCAGATAAGGCGCGAAACTCTGAAGGGTCAGGTTTGGGTCTATATATCGCCCGCAATATTATAAATGCACACGGACAAGCAATTGAAGCCGGCCACAGTAAACTTGGCGGTGCACGCTTTACATTCACGCTGAATACCCCATAAACTGACCTGTAATGTATAATTAAAAATATGAAAAAAGCAAAAAATAAACCTTTACAAGCTTTGCTGACCATATCATCGCTGGCTTTAGCGGCATTTGTCTTGATGGCGCTGATTATTCCTGTAGTGACAGACAGATTGCTCCAGGATAAGGACCCGCTGAATATGGGAGAGCCTGCCTCAATTGTGGGTGCAACTGCTAATGCGGGAAATACAGAACAGACTTCAGGTTCATCCTTGTCAGAAAATATTACGGATCCGGTTGAACCCAGTAATAATCCAACTCATACTGCCGCAGTAACGCCAACCATGAGCAAAAGCGAAACAGAAACAGATACTGCTGACACTGCCTCATCTGATACTTCAGCTCCTACCGGCACAGAGGAGGATATTTCAGATGTCGGCAATGATCAGAAACCATCTGAGACAGATCCCGAGGCAACCGATCCGGTGTCTGATTTGCCTGTTTCCTATTTATCTGACGAACGAGTCAAAGAGATTTTTCAGAAATATTCTCAGATGGTGGCTTCTATTCAAGTCTATCTTCCCGGCACTGATTCAACTAACGATAAGATGGCCATTTTTTCAGGCTTGATAATTTCCGCTGACGGACAAGTTATAACCTTTGGCAGTAATTTTTCCTTCGCACTTTCATATGGTCATCGTTTATATGAACGGGCAGAAGTTCGCATAGTTGTTCCCGGAAGACAAAAGAGCTTTGAGGCTACTTTGGAAGGAATTCAAAGAGATACTGATCTAGCGTTATTCCAGATAGAAGACATTTCTGATTTGACCTTTGCTACATTGGATTCTGAAAGCAAATTGAGCATTGGTGATCCTGTAATTGCGATAGGACAAAATGATGTCCTTACTTCCAAGGGGGGGCTATTCCCGGGCTTGATTACGGCGATTTATCACCCTATGGTTTTGGAGAATAATATTAAGATCGGGATGATTCAGACCAGCGCCTTTATTTCACAGCAAGCCTCCGGAGGCCCACTGATAAATTTAGCAGGCGATGTGATAGGATTGAACAACAGTCAGCTTAATCGTACTTATTCTGACATTATGGGCTACGCAATACCCACACCGGTATTAAAGACTGCAATGGACATCATTACGAATCCTGATCCTGGTCCCAGAGAGCCGATTGGCTGGCTGGGTATCATAACTCTCCCGGATGATGAAAATGAAAATTTGCTAGAACTGATGGATTGGCCTTCCGGGTTATATATATCCGGTGTTGAAGATAGCAGTCCTTCAAGTATCGCAGGTATCAAGAGCGGTGATATCTTGATGCAGGTTAACGGAGTAAACATGCATAGCCATGATACCTACGCTGAATATATACAGGGCAAACCGGTGGGCACACTTGTGCATGTCAGAATTTACAGAACTAGTGAACAGCGTTTTATCAGCTTGCAGATTTATCTGGGCAGAATGCCATGAGCTCAAAGAGCAATTTCAAACTTTATTCTGATCCTCATCTCATTTCTGAGATGATATCGATATTGCACAAAACCTACCCAACAGCGGATTGCACACTAAATTTTGATTCTGCCTGGGGCCTTTTGCTGGGCGGTATTATCGGGGCTCAATGTACTGATGAAAGAGTCAATATGATAACGCCACTTTTTCTTGAACGGTTTCCAGCTATCGCAGATGTATCTACGGCGGAGATTGAGGAAATTGAGACTCTGATTAAGAGATGCGGAATTTATCGCAATAAGGCCAAAGCCATCAAGGGCAGTGCTATCATGATAATGAAAAAATTTGACGGGCAAGTACCGGACAATGAAGAAGATTTACTAAAGCTGCCTGGAGTTGGCAGAAAAATTGCTAATCTGATTTTGTCTGATTATTATGGTCAGCCGGCAATTGTTGTTGATACTCATTGTGGACGTATCAGCAGACTCTTGGGCCTTACTGGCAGTAAAGACCCTGTCAAAATAGAAGAAGAATTACAGTTGCTGCTCCCAAAAGAAGAATGGATCTCCTGGGGCCATCTTATGGTTGCGCATGGCAGAACCATCTGTCAGGCACGATGCAGAAAATGCGGCAAATGCAGTTTAAATAATATTTGTGCTTACGGAATACAAATAGAATTTGATTACAAAAACGAAGATGATACCGATGACAAAGAATGTTACTAGCCCCGACTCCATGATTCAACTTCTGCCAGGGGTAGGAGAGAAGAAAGCCAAGCTTTTTCATAAGCTTGGCTTAAATACAATGCAGGATTTGCTCTATTATTTCCCTCGGGACTATGAAGATTGGAGCGGAAGGGACTCTGTAGCTGAGGTGGCAGATAGTCAATGGAGTACGATTGAGGCCGTAGTATCTGGAGTACCCTCAGTTCAGTGCAAAGGGAGACTGACTATTATTAGAGCCAATCTGGAGCAAAATGGCTCTTTCATTACAGCTGTCTGGTTCAATCAACCCTGGATAAAAGATTCACTGAAAGCAGGATCATCCTATGTTTTTCATGGACAGGTCAACCGCAAAGGGAAAATGACCAGCTTACAAAATCCAATGTACGTCAGGGTAGAAGAGGCGGCCGATTTCTCTTTTCGTCCGATTTATTCATTAACACAAGGATTGTCGCAGTTAGATTTGAGGCGTGCTATTACCCGTGCCATGAAATCATTGAAGAATACACAGGCAGATCCGCTCCCAAGTGCTCTGCGCAAGCATTATAAATTGTGCACACTGGAATATGCGCTCGAGCATATTCATTATCCTAAGACGAAGCGAGATATCTCTATTGCTAAAGAGCGGCTCGGTTTTGATGAGCTTTTTCTTCTCCAGATGGGACTGAGATTAATCAAGATAAGGCATGAAAACCAAATAGTCTCACCAATTATGAAAGAAGAAAAAGGTGTCAATGAAAAATTACAGAAATGGGTGCAAGCTCTCCCCTACGAACTGACCGGAGCGCAAAAACAAGCAATTGCGGATATACGCAATGACTTCAAGCGAAAAAAATCTATGAATCGATTGATTCAGGGAGATGTAGGCTCAGGAAAAACTGTTATAGCAGCATATGCAATGGCTTATGCTGTCTGGTCCGGCTATCAGACAGTATTTATGGCGCCAACGTCAATATTGGCCAGGCAACATTTTCATACTCTCAACAATTTGTTTACTGATACGGATATTAAGCTGGCGCTGCTTACAGGTGAGACGAAGAAGAGCGAACGTGACCTTATCATGACAGGGCTCATTGAGGGGAATATCAATATATTAATTGGCACCCATGCAGTCTTGGAAGAGACAGTAAAATTTAAAAATCTTGGTTTGTGTATTACTGATGAACAGCATCGTTTTGGAGTTGATCAAAGAGCAAGATTAGGAGAATTCTCCGGAAATGAACTTTATCCTCATACTCTTGTCATGTCTGCTACGCCTATACCCCGCACACTGGCTTTAATCATTTACGGAGATCTGGACATTACTTTACTTCAAGAAAAACCGCCTGGCCGGCTTCCTGTTGCTACCTATACTGCCCGTGAGAAAGATCGTCCCCGGGTTGAGAAGTTATTACTGAAGAGGATAGATGATAATGAACAGGTATACGTTGTTTGTCCTATGATCGAGGATAGTTCACAGCAGGACCTGGAATCTGCTACCGGAGTATATAATTACTTGTCACAAAAAGTATTTCCGGATAGAAATATTTCTCTTTTGCATGGCAAGCTGAGTGCTAAGGCAAAAGCGAAAATTATGGCTGATTTTAACAGTGGTTTAATAGATATACTGGTGACCACAACTGTCATAGAAGTTGGCGTGGATAATCCTAATGTGACGATGATGGTGATTGAGAATGCTGAGAGGTTTGGTTTAGCACAATTACACCAGCTGAGAGGCAGAATTGGCAGAGGCAGCAAAGAGAGTCTTTGTGTTCTTATGAGTGAAACTGATGATCCAAAAGCCAGACATAGGTTAACGGCTCTTTGCTCCAGTAATGATGGATTTATCATTGCGGAAGAAGATCTAAAACTAAGAGGTCCGGGAGATTTCTTCGGCATTAAGCAGCATGGGCTGCCGGAGTTCAAGATTGTAAATTTGTATGAAGACAGAGATCTGATTCTCAAGACAAACGAGGCAGCTGAGAAGATTCTGAATTCGGACCCTGAACTGGAGAGTGTAGAGAATAGAAGGCTCTTACCGTTTATAACGGAAAGACTAAAGATGAATCTCGAGCCTACTCTCTAGAATGGAGCTTTTTTATGGCACGCATCATAAGCGGTAAAGCAAAAGGATTCAAGCTTGCCAGTTTTCAGGAAGATAAACTCAGACCAACTTCCGGTCGCACTAAGGAGGCTTTGTTCTCTATAATTTTCAGCAAACAGATTTGCGGATCTTTTCTTGACTTATTCTCCGGCAGCGGTCAAATAGGATTAGAGGCGGCCAGCAGAGGGTTTTCTCCTGTAGTTCTGGTTGAGATGTCAAGCAAGGCAAGAAATATCATCCGGCAAAACATTGCCAGCACGAAAATGTCAGCGGATGTGACTTTAATAGGACAGTCTGCAGAGAGGGCGGTAACCAAACTTTCAAAAGAAGGAGCAAAATTTGACATTATCTACATGGATCCGCCATGGGATCTGGCAGAGAAGAGCTTTTATAGATTACAGGTACCTTTAGCCCAAATTATGAAGTCGGACGGACTGCTAATTCTTGAGCATGACAGTAAAGTCAAAGCCCCTGACGCTGTAACAGTATTGGAACATTTGCAGAGTTGTAACTATGGCAGTGCGATGTTATCATTTTATAAGAGAAAATAGCGTAATAACAGCTATTACGGCTTTTTGTCGCTGACGCGAAGGTGCCTTAAGTGGAAAAAATTATATTTTCTGGAACATTTGATCCGTTTACCTACGGCCATCTTGATATTGCTTTGAGGGCATCAAAGCTTTGCGCAGAGCTGATTATTTTAGTTTTGGAAAACAAGGACAAGAAAACCCTGTTTACTATCGCAGAACGAGAAAAAATGATTCGCACTGTAATTGCTGATCAGAACAAAATTCGAGTCGACAGCTGGTCCGGTCTATTGGTGGATTATTGTGCAAATAATGATGTGAAGACCATCATACGCGGACTTCGAAACGAATTGGATTATAGTTATGAAAGTACGATGGCGCTGACGAATAATATGTTGCTTCCGGACTGTGAGACTATTTTTATTACAACGTCTCCGGAATATTCATATATCAGTTCTTCTGCGGTCAGAATAATTGCCGGCTACAGAGGCGATATTGATAAGATGGTCCCGCCCCCTGTAGCTGCAGCTGTTAAGCGCAAATTTGCTTACATATAGAAATTGACAATAAATATAATCATATTCCCTTTCAGAAATTGCTGAAAACGGAGGAAAAGAAATGAATCCAAACGAAAACGACCTACAACACGATGAAATAAGACCCCGACGCGCTGCGGCGCCTCGCACCGGAGAACAAAGCGTAGATACTTTGCTTGACCGAATGGAAGCCACTTTAACTCATGCCAGGATAATGCCTTTGAGTGATAAATGTCTGGTTGAAAAAGAAGAAATGCTGTTTTTAGTGCGCATGGTTCGAGAGGGGCTGCCTGATGAATTAAGGCAGGCCAAATGGCTGCTTGACCAGAATAGACAGATGATTGCTGAAGCCAGAAAAGAAGCAGACAGCATAATGCGTGATGCACAGGCTCAAATGGCACGCATGATTGACGAACATGAAATTACAATCAAGGCGAGAGAAGAAGCTACGATTCTAATTGAGGACGCTACCAGACAAAGCACAGATATCCGAAACAGCGCAATTAAGTACACACGTGATATTTTGACGGATTTACAGGACCAATTGGCACAGATTCAATCTTTTGTCGCCAAGAATAGGGAAGAGCTTGAGTAAATGTCTAGGAGAACTGCCCGGCTGATTATCTTTATGATAATCAGCTTGATGCTTATTTCATCATGTAATAGCTCAGAGATAATTGATGTAGGCTGGGACAATCAGGATTCTGTAAATGAGACTACAGAAAGTCTTTCCCGGGAAGACCAGATAGATCAAATACTTAAACTTGTCTCCAATCGCGAAAACACCTTGCTGAAAAATTATATTACCGCTGAATCCTTAAGCAGCTACGGGGATGATCAAATCATCACTCGTCAACAAGATATTGATAAGAGACTTGGAGTTCAGCAGATTAATTTTCGTAGCATAGTTCTTCTCGATATTCTCTCAGACAAGAAAATTCAAGTCTATGAAATGGTAATGAGTCTTGTTACTGATTATGGTCCTATTGAGCGTCCGCTGACCTTGACTTTCATACTAAATGAAAAACTTGATCGCTGGGAATTGGAATGGACTCCGTCAACGATATTTCCCGGTTTGACCGCTAATAATGATATTGTCGTGGAAACATTACAGGCCCCCAGGGGCACGATATATGACCGCAGCGGCAGGGAATTAGCAGTTGACGGCCTGAAGCAGCAGGTGGGTGCGGTTTCCGGAGTCTATGATCTGACTAAACATGATGAAGTGGCTGCTTTGCTTGACATGCCGGTAGAAGAAGTTGAAAAAAATATGAGTCAATCCTGGATCAAAGACAACATGTTCGTGCCTTTACAGGTTAAGAGTTCATACACTCCGGATCAAATATCTCATTTTTCAGAATATGGCTTATCCGTCCGTACGGCAAAAGCACGGATTTATCCTTATGATGACGCCTTTGCTCATCTTATTGGCTATGCGGCAGGAGTATCTTTTGAGGGTGATGATGATCCGAAACATGAGCTTTATCGGTCCGGGGATATTGAAGGGAAAAGAGGCTTAGAAGCTCATTTTGAGCAAAAATTGCATCCAACCAGAGGGGTGAGAATCAGTTTTACCGGAGGGGATAATGAAGTTATCTTCGAGACTCCTGCTATACCGGGAGAAAATATTTATTTGACCTTAGATGCAGGACTGCAGCAGAAAATATATGAAGTCGCTAAGGATCATACTGCTGCCACTACAGCGATAGATCCGGCAAGCGGAGATATCCTTGCCTTGGTCAGCACGCCGTCTTTCAGCCCGAATTCCATGTCCGCCGGCATCAGCAACAGTGAATATCAGGCTCTGGTTGATGATCCGCGTATTCCCTTGCTGAATAGATTTCAATTAAGATATCCACCGGGTTCAACATTTAAAATTGCAACTTCTATTGCAGCCTTTAACAGCGGTGTTCTTTCAGAATCCACAATCAAGACTATTACCGGTAAAAACTGGCAAAACAATTCATCCTGGGGCGGATATTATGTGTCGCGGCTGGTTGTGAAAGATGAACCTCAGGACCTTATCAGCGCCTTGTCTATTTCGGACAATATATTTTTTGCCCAGCTTGTGACGGATATGGGCATCAGTGTGTTCTACGATGAATTACAAAAGCTTGGCTTGAATGAGAATGTACCCTCTGAATATCCTTTTTACAGATCGCAGATTACTAACAGCGGTGAACTTGGTACCGAGGTCTTGATGGCAGATACAGCTTATGGCCAAGGTGAACTGTTAATTACTCAAGTGCATCTGGCAGCGATCTATTCGGCTTTGGTAAATGGGGGCATCATATTTGAACCGCATATTGTAAAAGGTCACGAGGGAACAGTCTGGAAAGAAAACATCAGCGCCCCCGATAATCTGCTTTTATTGAGAAGGGCTATGCGCGCAAGTGTTGAGACGACCCATGCAAACAGGGTTAACCGTCCATATGCGAATTTTGCCGGTAAGTCCGGTACGGTACAGCGTGGCTGGGATGAAGAGTTAGAAAAGGAAGTGATTGATACTTGGTTCGTTGGTTTTGATAATGACAATCCGACTTTGATTTTGGCTACGCAGATGCAGGATATGCAAAGACTGGAAGGTAACGAATCAGCGTTTTCATTGTGGGGAGAACTGATGGACAGCATATATGCAGACGGTGTTTACCAAGTCCCATAATAAGGAGTAACTGTTAACCTAGTCTCATAGAACGGAGTAACTGTTTTTCAAGCCTGTAAAACGGAGTAACTGTTAACCAGGTTCCATAAAAGGAGTAACTGTTTTTTAAGCCCATAAAAAGGAGTAATAATGTCAGATAGCGCTGCGCCGGCAGGGAAGACGACTAAAGGTAAAAACCGACTGCGCCTGCAGTTGTTTTTATATATCTTTATCTCAGTCTGGCTTATAACGAGTGTAATCAACAATCTGGTCTTAAATCGCGGCGATCTTCAAATTCTCTCCTTGGACTTCGTAAGACTTATATCTCCTTACTATTATTTGATCGGCTTAGGAGCAGCTCTGCTGGCCATGGCGCTCATTCTCCTAATCCCTTCTGCAGCAAAGACCAAACTCAATTTGGCGAAACTGTTTTTTCTTTTATCCTTATGGATATTTCTTTTCCACCTCTGGTACATTACTACTCTGATGAATCAGGGACAATCTGCAATTGCTTTTTCTCTGGGATTAATAATTTTTTCACTTCCGGCGCTTGTATCAACCAGATATTATTCGCTAGAGGTAATTGAGCAGAAAGTCTTTCATTATATATCCCTATTTCTCTATGCAGTTGGCCTGCTCTTCTTGCTGCTGGTCTTAATAGAAGGTCTGCTGCATTTTTCTCTCGCTTCTCTAAGTTCTGACATAGACTTACTAAGAAAGATTCTACTGGTTTTGATATTAGCCGTTCAGGGCGCTCTGGCAGGAGTTATTGCTGCCCAGCTTTTTCCTGATGTAAACATATTGAAGAGGCCGCTGCGATTACAAAAGAGTGCTGACAGGATGTACATTATTGTTTTGACAGCTTTTATTTTGCATATTTTCCTGGTCGGATACCTGATGTTTGTCAGAACCTATTGCTTAGAAACCTTTACCTATGATTTCGGAATTTTTGCGCAAATGTTTCACAACATGTCTACGAGCGGGCTGCCAACAACAACCTTGGAACGCAGCTATGAAATGAGCCACTTTTCGGTTCATATTTCACCGATATATTATTTGTTATTGCCTCTTTATTATCTGACCAGAAGCACTATTGCACTGCAAATAGCTCAGGTTGTCATCGTTGCTTCGGGAGTGTTTCCGCTAATTCTCATCACCAGGCTATTAGGCTGGCCGCAGCGCAGATCTGTAATATTTTCTTTGCTGTATCTAACCTATCCTGCCCTGATCGGCAGCAGCCAGTATGATCTGCATGAGAATTGCTTTTTAGCCCCTTTGTTGCTGTGGCTTTTATATTTTGTCCTTAAGAAACAAGCAGTCGGCACCTTTATATTTACTTTTCTTGTTTTGGCGGTAAAAGAAGATGCCTCTTTGTATATAGTATTTATTGCATTGTGGATGTTATTGTCTCGACGGGCGAACAAAAAGCACGGAGCAATTATGATTCTGGTCGCCCTGATCTGGTTTGCACTGGCCTTGTATTGGCTCAATACCAGGGGAGTCGGAGCGATGGAAAGTCGCTATTCAAATCTGATGGCCTGGCCGGAATACGGGTTATCAGGAGTTGTTCTTACTGTCATCTTGCATCCTGCGTACGCGATTACAAGGATATTCACGACCGATAAAATGGCTTATGTTTTATCCATGCTGGCTCCTTTGGCATTCTTACCGATGCTTAGGCGCCTTCATATTGATTATATTTTAATAGCACCCTGGCTTATCATGAATCTGTTACCTGATTATTATTATCAGCACAATATCAATTTTCAATATCATTACGGCACGGGCGTGCTGCTGATTTTTACCGCCATGCTGGCTTATGATGATATATTTAAAGACAGCCCCGGTTATTATGCTTCGTCTTTGCCGAGACAAGCCAGGCTCAGACAAATAGAGCCTGACGAATACAAAATTGTACCTTTTCAGCGCCAATATGCTTCAAAATCTTACCAGTTGCAAAGCATGATTGCCGGCATCATTTTGGTGACGTCCCTCTACTTTGGCGCAAGCCTTTTTGCAGAACATTATATGCCGCTGGACATTGTCAAGGAAAGAGCAGCAACTGCTTCAGACATGAAGAGGGAGATGGATCAGATACCGGAAGAGGCATCAGTAAGAGCATCAACATGGCTGACTACCTATCTGGCTCAAAGAGAGAAACTCATTGATTTAGATTTTGAAGATCTGGATAATGCTGAAACCTGGCAGGCTGATTATATAGTCATTGATCAAAGATACGACAGACGCCAGCCCTTTGAAGACCGGATTATGGCTGCAATAGCTCAAGGGTATCAGGTGAAGGTTGATCTGCAGGATAAGATTTTGATTTTGCAGCATCCTGATGTGCTAAATGAATAAAACTAAGAGTTGCTGGCTGATAAAAACAAGAGTTACTGACTGATGTATAACTGAAGTATAGAGGGAGAAGTGATTATGTTGTTGGACTTGCATGCCGATATCTGGACTGATGTAACCGTAAATAGATTACAAGGTATGAAATCTGTCATCAAAGAACGTCACCTGGCGCGCTTTCGCCAGGGGGGGATGACAGGCGGTATTTTCGTCGTCTGGAACGATCAGCCCAATGATCCCAAATCAAGTGGATCACGTGATCGGCTGCTGGAAAGTCTGGGAGCGATGTCAGCAGAATTGTGGGAAAGCCAGGACATAATTCGGTTAGTAACTGAGCCGGATGATTTTGCTGCAGCAGAGAAGGCTGGTAAACTGGGAATAATGCTCGGCCTGGAAGGCTTAAGCGGCATCGGTACTAATGTGGAAATGATCTACGCATTGGAACGGATGGGCTTTAGATTAGCGATGCTGACCTGGAATGAGCAAAATAATCTCTCAACCGGACCGCTTGGTGATCCTGGCCGTGGACTGACAGATTATGGCCGCGCAGCGATTCGCATCATGGAAGAGCTGAGAATGATCATTGATGTTTCGCATACAAATGAAAAATCATTCTGGGATATCATAGAGACAGCGTCTAGTCCCATTTTTGCCTCTCATTCTAATGTAAGGAAAATCTGTGATGTTCCCAGGAATCTGTGGGATGAACAGATCGACGCTATCCGGGAAACAAAGGGAATGATAGGAATTAATACTTTTAGCGGCTTTGTCAGCCATGACAAGAGAGAGCACACGCTGCAGAAACTGACAGATCACATTGACTATTTGGTAGAGCGAATGGGTATCGATCACGTAGGGTTTGGTTTTGATTTTGATGATTACCTGGATCGGGATCTTTTGGCTCTTGCAGACATTCCGGACCATGGGCTGCAGGGGCTAAAAAGCATCAGTGATGCGTCTAATCTATTAAAAGAGCTGGTACGCAGAGGGTATTCTGCTGCAGACATCAGGAAACTGGCCGGTGAGAACTTTATCAACTATTATCGTCGTGTCAGGGAAGAATAGAGCTATTCAAGATTTATACAGCCATTTATTTCGAATCGAGTGTGCGGATGTTGTTCTAATTTCAAATATTGCCAGTTAATATTTTTAGAGAATATATTTGAGATATTAAAAGCGGCTTTCCTTATCATGAGAAAAACCGCTTTTTCTGGCGGAGACGGTGGGATTCGAACCCACGTGCCGGTCACCCGGCAAATGCTTTTCGAGAGCACCCCGTTACGGCCACTTCGGTACGTCTCCGTAAATCATATTGAAGGGGGCTCAATTGAGCCCCCTTGAGTATAAACTATTTTGCATATTTGTTAATCGGGTTGTTTCTGATAGTCAGACCGTTTAGACAAATATGTGATCTTCCACGAGAAGAAATCTAATATTATTCCTTCTTCTCAGTTTCTGCAATAGCGGGTCCGGCTTGTGACAGCGATGCCATCATACTGCCTGCAGGTTTCTTGCGCTGCCAGGCATGCATGGCAAGTGACAAGGCAATAACCCCGTATGATACGAAGACACGGAAATACTCTCCAACCTGTGCATCTCCAAAGAGGTTGTTTCCTGCCTGAGGAGCGATGATGAAGAGCAGATGGAATAGTGTTACTCCGATTATAGCCTGACTGTTTGTTGCCTTGGAGACCGAAGCTCCACCGACCAACAGGGCTGCTACAGCGAACTGTCCAACCTGCATATGGGCGCCATATGTGGAGAAGGTACCCAGATTCTGCAGATATATCAGCTGTCCCCAGCAAGCAAGAACCGTGGATAGTATAACTGCAATCAATCTAGTGCGGTCCACATTAATTCCTGATGCCGCAGCCACAGCATTACTCTGTCCGACGGTCCTCATGTTATGACCTAATCTGGTATTGAGGATACCTTTGTTGAAGGCCATCAGACCGCCGATAAGCACATAAGGCAAAACCGGCAGCTCAACTGACATTATTAAAGTCTCAATCGAAGGGACATATGTCAGAGCAAAAGCTATAACAGAAATAACAATAATGGAGATGCTGCGTCCTCTTGAGTAGGTCGGATCATGACCATCGCGATTCTTGTATATCGAATAAGCACTCTTAATTGCGAATAGAGCCAGTACAAGAGACAGGGCAACAATCAGATTGATGCGCTCCACATACAAGTGACGTTCAATAGCAGGAATGTAGGTGATGCCATATAGTATTCCAACACCTACCATCAGTGCGAGATCTTTAAGTGTAAATTTTCGTTTCTTGCTCAGATGCAAGTATAGTCTGACAGCAGTAATCACTGCGACTATAACCAGCAATCCCAGTGCCAAGTCAATAATCCGAACCCGGTCAATAGAGTATTTCAATGTACCCGTAAGATCAACAACATTCTTTACGCCTACGCCTCCATCAATTATGAAACGTGGATTAGTGGCGGGAATAACTCTGCCAATCAAGACCAGGAAAAGCAATTGATAAAGACCATCAGCAAAGTAGCCCAGTATTAAACCGGTAATCATCTCAGCGCCTTTGGTCATGTTAAACAGCTTGCCGACAAGGTAACCGAATATGATTGCCAGCGGCGTTGCGATTAAAACAGCCAGAGCCATTCCGGATAATCCGGCAAGACCCCAGTACACTACCGCGAAGACAGCGATCTGGGCTGCGATAGCGCCAATAACTATGCCGAAGTTGAGCCCCATGCCGGCTAAGACAGGTATCAGCAGAGATAATACTGTAAAGCTGTTACGCGAAATACGGGTAAAAACTTCATTTAAAACTGTATCCGCACGGCTGCCTGAAGCTAAATAACCGAGATAGCAGATGATGACAAAGACAAGCATTACTTTGTTTTCAAATAGGAATGTTTTCAGGCGTTCACCAATACTGATGTTTGGCTTTAAAACTCTGTTTTCTAAATTATTATTAGTCATCTTCTTCCCCCCCTCGCTTTAGTCAAGGCATAAAGAATGATGCCGTTAGTGATGATAATACGTATGATTTCAGGCAAAGCTGAAACATTGATAACCGCATTAACAACAGGGAGGGCAACTGTCAGAATACCTTGGAACAGCAATGTGCCTATGATTACATTGGAAATGCTTGCCCGTTCTATGGAGGCGCCGCCAATGAGGATCGATGCCACTGCGGCGAAACCCATCATCAAGGGCGCATTATACAGCTGCAAAAAGCCGTAAGTCTGAGCGTACATGATGATGCCGACTGCACCCAGCACAGTAGATACGGCAGTGCCCAGAATCCTCATGCTGTCAACATTTATGCCGTTTGAAACTGCGAACAATTCATTTTCTCCGGCGGCACTCATGGCCAGACCTTTCTTGCTGCGCAGAAAAAGCCAAATGATTAAGCAGCACAAGGCAAAAACCATAATGAGCCCCAGGGGCAGGACAAAGCCGCTGCCGCCAACGTCAATTGCTAAAAAGCTAAGCGCCTTGGGCTGTTGCACTGTAACGCTTCCCGCTTCATTAAGTCCGGCAGGTATTGCTATGGAACGAGATTGAGAATAAACATCAGGGTTGCTTAGCAAGCCGCCAAATGATTCTTGCAGGCTGGCAGTATTCCTCAGCCCGGAGCCGATTGGCCATCTGAGCTGCCCGTTTTGAAATCTCAGCAAGATCCAGACAATATTCATCATGGCGATTGCGGAAAAACCGACATAAGTAGAGACTGTCATTTCTGACCCTTTAACTCTATTGAGAAGCAGGCCATAGGCAGCGCCTACAAACGCAGCCAGAACTATACCAATCAGCAAGGCGAGCAATAAAGTCAACCAGGCAGCTCCTGCGCCAAAATGAAAGAACCAGCCTTTCACATAAGCAACTTCCATAGAGATTACAGAGCCTAATAAGCCGCTGACAATACCCAATGAAATACCAAAATTCATGCCGATGCCGCTTTGAACACCGGGAACCATTGCCAGAACTAATATCGCATACATCATCCAGCGACGAAGTATGTCGCTAAATAGAGAAGAAGGAGTTAAACCTACTGCTAAAGCGGTTATTACTAAGGCAATAAAGAACAAGCCAATAATTAACCGGGGAATTCCAATAATATCGATTGCCTTTTTCAGCTTTGTCATTCTCCCACATCCTCTCTCTTCAGTCCGGACATTGCCAAACCAAAATCTGCATCGGGTGAATCAGGAGCTAAAATGTCCGCGATTTTTCCGTCAGAAACTATCCCGATCCGATCGCAGATAGAGCGAAGCTCAACTAACTCTGAGCTGATCACAACTATTGTAACGCCTTCTTCACGATTCATTTTTCGCAGGTGTTCCAGAACGAGCTTCTTAGCGCCGATATCAATTCCTCTGGTCGGCTCAGCTACCATCAGGATGTCAGGATTAAGCGTTATCGCCCGGGCAAGACAAACCTTCTGCTGATTTCCTCCCGAGAGGCTGCCTACTGTCTGCTGAGTTCCGGTGCAGCGAATATCCAGGAGCCTTATCATTTCCAGCGAATGTTCACGTGACTTTTTGCCGTCTAAGAGCCCGCCCTTCAAAAATTCATTTTTGACCTGCATTGCTGAGAAGAGGATATTTCTCTCAATTGATTCGTTAAGCAGTAAGCCTACCCCACGCCGATCTTCCGATACAAAGGCGATATCATTGCGCAAAGCTTCACCTCGTTTTTCGAGATCCAGTAACTCTCCGTGGACATAGACATTTCCTTCAGTTTCAAATAATCCCTGAATGCCGTTGTGAATACCAATCTTGCCCTGCCCGGCTAAACCCCCGAACCCGAAGATCTCTCCGTCACGAATCTTGACATTCATATCGAGCACACGCTCACCAGGCATATTTACACAATAATATTCAAGCTCTAAAGCTATTCTATCATCGCTCAATTCTCTTTTATCTGTATCTTCATCCTCAACAAGTTTCTCAACAGTGCGGCCGATCATCAATTGAGCGATTTCCACATAACTGGTTTCAGCTACTTCTTTACGCGCAACAAATTCACCGTCACGCAACACGGTAAGGCTGTCGGCTACTTGCACTACTTCGTCAAGTCGGTGAGTAATAAAGATGATGGCGATACCGCGAGAGGCAAGCAGACGCATGATTTCCAGCAATCTATCCGCCTCACTTTCGGTCAGAACTGCTGTAGGTTCATCGAATACGAGAATCTTAATGCCCGTTTTATCAATCTCGCGTGCAATCTCAACGAATTGCTGATAACCAATGGGCATGCCTGCCACTTTTGCATATTCTTCGATATTCATCATACCGATAGAATCAAGCGCCTTCCTGCTGTCTTTTGCCATCTCGTCCCATTGCAGAGTATCTAGATCACGGCCGAAGACTTTATCTATCAAAGGCAGCATATTAGGCTTTCCTGTTTCACGGCCTAGTTTAATGTTTTGTGTTACTGTGAATGCCGGAATAAGCATAAATTCCTGATGTACCATGCCTATGCCGTAATTCATGGCATCATGAGGATCAGTGATGTTGATATCCTCACCTGCAAGTTGTACTTGACCTTCATAGCCGCCAGTCTGATGGATAACAGGCATTCCGAATAAGATATTCATCAGTGTGGATTTGCCTGCTCCGTTTTCCCCCATGAGCGCATGGATCTCACCGGCCTTTACTTGGAGGTCAACGTTCTTGAGCACTCTGTTGCCAAAGTACTCTTTACTAATGTTGTTCATTGACAACAAATATTCTGTCTCCAAAATAGCCTCCTTTTAATTCTAAAAGGCACCGGTATCTAACAGATCCCGGTGCCTGAAGAATTAGATCACTTGCTTACCGGTCCTAATCAATCTCAGTGAAGTCACAGAAGGGGGCCAGCAATAGATAGAAATTCTCTAATACGCCCTTTTCAGGATCCTCATAATTGCTCAGCTGGAGCTCTCCCAGACCGCGAGCGACTGCAGTTTCTTGAGCGGTAGCTTCGAAAGCTGCCAAATCACCGCGCTCGATTTCGCCGTCAAGGATCTTCATGGCGTAATTAACACCAATATCGATCATGAGCATGTTGATGGGAACTCCCCATGTGGACATGCGTCCGTCTTGTCCTTTTTCTCTCAGCTTGCCCGCGATTTGTCCGAGCATGTAATCAACATCACCCTCATGTCCTTCAACATCGATGGACAGAGCGGCCGGATAACCGTGATAGGGGCTGGGGCAGCACTGCTGCGGCATGATAGCGCCTAATTCATAAACCTGACGAATCAGAGGCTCTTGCATGGAGCAGTTTGTAGAGAAGAAGGCAGTATCCTTACCAAATTCTTGGATCTGGCGGGGTACATCTTCGATGATGAACTGCTGAGCTCCGGAGACACCGGCATCACTGGTGGGATCCGGTGCGGTGACTTCAACTAGTTCAATTCCTAATTCCGCACATGTCTCTTTCATAATGTTGAGACGAGTTGCGATTGTAGCATAACCGAGGTGACGCGGGAATGAATAGTGGATCAGTGTAGTTGCGCCCATATTTTTGGCTTCAGTTGGTACGGTTACGCCCATGGAGATTTCGTCAGTTAACATATTGACGTCTGCTTTTTCTGACATAACTGCCGGATCTTCAGCAACTACGCCTGTGATGAAAAGCATGTCCGGGTGAGTCTCTCTGACTCTGTCAATAGAGGCTGCAGCACCGGGAACGGCCTGACTGAAGACAATAGCTTTGACTTCAGGATCGGACGCCAGGTTAACTACCTGAGAGATTGTTGTTTCAGTCTCTGTCGCGAAGTTATCAGGATAGGTGGTGTGGAGAATCTTGTCCGCACCATGCTTGGCGATTTGATTTTGCGCTTCCTGGAATTCTTCTTCGCCCTGAGAAACTGTCCCGGTTACGAGACCGATTTTATAAGGCTCGACCTCTGCGGGAGCTTCAGTTTCCTCTGGAGCTTCTGTATCTTCCGGAGCTTCTGTATCTTCCGGAGCTTCAGTATCTTCCGGCGCTTCAGTTTCAGCTGGAGCTTGTGTTTCTGCGGGCTCTTCACTACGGCAAGCGATTAGAGGCATTACCATAGCTAAAACCACGAGAAGAATAAGAATCTTCTTGATTGCTTTCATTACTTTCCTCCTTGTAATTATGTTTGACGCTCTTTTATACAAGTATGTTGGTGCTCATTTGCGTCAAACTAATTTCGTAATTTTACCATAACATTAATTGTTCAGCAAGAATTGCTATGACAATTAAAACTAATTCTGTAATTATTATTAATTACATAGTTAGAATACAATAATTATCAAATAATTTAAAATCGGTTTTTGTGCAAGAGTGATCAATTACCTGATATGCATGGTTAAAATTTTCATTTGGGTTGTCTGTTAAATGATCAAGATCAGTCCGCTGATGATCCAGGTCAAGATGTATAAGAATGGAATTATAGAGACTGATTGTTGATTAATTTTGGCTGAAGAAGCGTTTTCCAAGCAGAAAGTTCGTTCCTTCCTTAGAGATTTTATCCTCGATTTTTTCCGAGATAGCAATGCCCAGTCGTAGATCGGTGTAAATCGCATACCGCCGACAAAATTCCTGATAATCGAGCCCTGAGTCCAAATAATAATCGACTAATTCACTAATAAAATGGCGGCTGTTTGGCTGGGATATTTCTGTTATAAGAGGAACTTTGCTCCAGATTATTTCTGTTTTTGACCCGCCGTCAGCATATCTCTGATTGCGGTGGAATTTTTGTGAAGAATAATTATGTCCGTAAAAAGAAGTATCTTCCAGCTTTAGACAAAGCTTCGTAAGGGTAGTAGCGACTGTTGAACGAGGATAGGCGAACTGCAGAGTCAGCCAGCCATGAATATATAGTGATTTGTTACTTAATAATAATATTATTTCCTCTAGCTTCTCAATATCACCTTTCTTCTTCAAGGTTGCCAAAACAGGAAATAGCAAAGCCTGGTCATTGCGAGAGAGAGAATATGCGAAGGCTGCAATTTCTTCAGCGGATTCAATTTTATTAACTTTAGATAATAACCAGGTGCGTGAACTTTTTTGTTGATTCATTTGAATCTCACGAGGAAGTTTAAAGTTTTCCCGTAAAAACCCCATAGCATTATCAAACCCGGGATAGAGCAATTGTGCTCTGGGAATGCGGGGAATTACAGAAGCATGCTCAGTGTCTGACCAATCTGCGGGTTCAACTTTTTGCGAAGAATCATGTTCTGATTCCGGCATAGATTCCTGCTCAGTATCCAAAGCGGATTGATCATCTGCAAGCTCCGTAAGCATTAATTCGGCATTCTCACGTTTTTGCTGCAGAGCAGAATCATCTTCTTCAGCTTTCGGGAGGGTTAAGGTAATTCGGCGAATCCCTTGGCTTTTTGTTTCCTTAATATTATTTTCCTGCGTCAGTTTCTCATCCGGTTGAAGAGAAGATAACTCATAAGGCTCAGAAGCGACCTCCCGGTCTTTTTCCAGCTGAAGTGAAGGCTCATCTGATGCAGAAGAGAGCTTCCGGTCTTCGTCCAGCTGAAGTGAAGGCTCATCTGATACAGAAGAGAGCTCCTGTTCTTCCTCTAGCCGAAGTGAAGTCTCGTCTGCTACAGAAGAGGGCTCCCGGTCTTCTTCCAGCTGAAGCGAATTCACGTCTGATACATAAGAGAGCACCCGGTCTTCGTACAGCTGAAGTGAAGTCTTGTCTGATGCAGAAGAGAGCTCCCTGTCTTCGTCCAGCTGAAGTGAAGGCTCATCTGATGCAGAAGAGAGCCCCCTGTCTTCGTGTTCCGGAGGCAAAAACTGCGCTTCAGATCTTGCAGACTCAAAATCTTTTTCTTCCGGATTTAACAATGAGTCTTCATCAATTTGTGCTAAATCAAGACTGTCTGAAGCTGACCCTTGAATCTCTCTTTCTGAATCAGGGACGAAATTATCCGGTAAATTTGTGGAGATCCGTCTCATCATTCGTTTGAGCTGTCACTGCTCAGGCGCAGGGCGACAGGCAATCCATCGATAGCATCCCTGATCTCTGCTACTACAAAACTGAGGCGTTCTATCACTTCACCTAAGCCGGCATCGTATTCAGACAAGGTCTTATGCACTAATTGCGAAGATTCCTTGGTGAAGTGAGTTGTGTTGTTATTAATAGTTTTATTTATATCAGTCAGGTTTTTGACCTGATTATCTAATTGCGTCATCAGTTGAGCACTGTATTCTTCTTGTTTTTTGGTCAAATTAGCCGTCTGTTCCAAAGCGGCAGAAGATTCGGTGATCGCCGCGTTTAGTCTTTCGCTGAAGACAGTCAGCTGATTGGCGAGATTGCTGATATGAAGAGATAGTGAGCGGTCTTCTCCCTGATAGAGTCGGGCCAATTTATTTGTGCTGTCACCAATTTCCTCAAGATAATCTCTAATTTCCAGCATTTCATTGGCCAGATCATTTTTCGCAATAGTCATCAGACGTAAGGCTTCGGATATTTCTTTATTCAGGACGATATTTTGTTCGCGGGATGTTTCAAGAGTCTGAACTGATACTCCCATGTAAGCTTCAGTTTCTCCTACCATTTCGTTGAGTTTGCCCAGATGGCGGTCAAGTGGCTCTAAATGTTCTTCCAGTGAGCTAACGATCGCAGTTGCTAATTGTGCAGACAGATCTGCCATGCCGTTCTCCTGCCTCCGGGTCAAGTCGTTGGCCAAGAAGGAAAGGGTGTCGGCAGCTTTGATAATTGGAGGTGAAATCTCTTCAGACATAATTGAGCGGACACTCAAATTAATGCCTTCGGCAAATTCACCTTCTACTAATTTTCTGGCCGTCTTCTCAAACTCAGTCAAGTTGTCCTTTATTGTCTGTTCGTATTCAAACATCCTGGCTGAAAGTTTCGCCAGACCGGTCTGTTCAGTAAACGCAGGGTACCGCAATATCAATGTCTTATTCATCTGAGAAATCTCTCGTTCCGACTTTTCTTTGCTTATGTGGGATACGACATTGAGCATATAGGAAAGGGCGATGGAGACTAAGAGAGGAACAAGCAACAGTGAAACTACCGTACTTAGATCTAAGCGTGGCACAAAGAACAAAGAAGAAGCGGAAGCTGCGGCTGCCAGCAAGCCGATAATCACAATGATCTTACTGTAGAGGCCGTTTAGTACCTTATTTTCATATGGGCTCAATAACTCATCGGAGTTCAGATAACAGGAAGGATTATAGAGCCAGTAATTATTATGTTGAGTCTCACTTTGTGAAGATATATTTTCTAATGCTGAGCCTAATAACGGGTCAGCCGTTTCAGAGGCAGCTCTGCCCAGATAAGCAATTCTCTCTGCTGTTTCGTTTTTGTTATTGGAATCAGAATGAGGGGCTTGCTCAATCAGTTTAGTCAAGTCAGTATTTTGCTTGACGCTCCGCCCCCCGGCTCTAAGAATCTGCCACAAGGCAAAAAGGCATAAAACGATAAGGAATATAGGTATTGCTAAAATAAAAATGAAATTGATAATCGTGTCGATATCATATGAACCCATAACTGTTGTCACAACCTCCACATACGCTTCAAGTAAATCATTAGCTAAAAAACCTGATAATTGTAAAAATTATAGCATATGGCAAGAAAAGAATATTATCCCGATGTTGGAAGCGTGTCCCGGGCGTGTTAAAATTACAAATTATAAGGTGAGAAGCCGATCAGAGTTTTTTGGCATTCTATGTTAGTCTGTTTTTTAGAATGTTTGATTTCAGAAGAGGTGTTTGATGTCAACCAAGTATATATTCGTTACGGGTGGTGTTGTATCCGGATTGGGCAAGGGGATTACCGCAGCAGCTTTAGGCAGACTCTTAATTGCACGTGGGCTAAGCGTAAGAATCCAAAAGTACGATCCGTATATAAATGTTGACCCGGCTTTTATGAGTCCCACCCAGCACGGAGAAATATTCATTACTGAAGACGGCGCCGAGACCGATCTTGATATCGGGCATTACGAGCGGTTTACCGATGTAGACTTAACCGGAGAGAGCGATATAACATCAGGCAGAATTTATCTCGACGTTATTACCAGAGAACGGGCTGGCGGCTATCATGGCGGTACAGTTCAAGTTGTTCCTCATATTATCAATGAAATTAAAGACCACGTTTTTCAACTTTCCCGGGAGGGAAATCCGGATGTGGTTATCGCTGAGATTGGCGGCACAGTTGGCGACATGGAAAGCCAGCCATTCATTGAGGCCATGCGTCAAGTCAGCTATCAGGTTGGCAGAGAGAACTGTCTGTTCATTCATGTGACATTATTACCTTATCTCAGCATGACAGCTGAAATTAAGACAAAACCAACTCAGCACAGCGTCCAGAAATTGTTATCTTTCGGCATTCAGCCGGATATTCTGGTCGTCCGAACTGAAATTCCCATCGATGAGGGAATACGTCAGAAACTGGCTCTCTACTGCAACGTGAAACAAGAAGCAGTAATACCTAATCTGGACTGCGATTCAGTATATGAACTGCCCTTGATGCTGGAGAAAGACGGACTGGCGCGCGTTGTTTGCAATCGTCTGGAGATAGCGCAGTATGTTGAGCCGGATCTGTCCGGCTGGGAGCAGCTGGTCGTTCGCATCAAATCGGCAAGAAAACCGTTAAATATCTCTTTAGTAGGAAAGTATACGGAATTATTTGATGCTTATTATTCTGTTTCTGAAGCAATGGACCATGCCGGTATTGCTCATGGCGCTATGCTGAAAATTGACTGGGTTTCAGCAGAAGCCCTGGAAGGGTTAACTCAAGAAGAAGTAGCTGCCAGATTCACAGAATCAGACGCAATTATTGTACCTGGAGGTTTTGGCCCCCGGGGCATGGAAGGCATGATCACTGCCTGTACTGCAGCCCGGGTCGGAGAAATACCTTTTCTGGGCATCGGACTGGGCATGCAGATGGCTGTTGTCGAATATGCACGCAATGTTGCGAAAATTGCTGATGCCCACACAGATGAATGTGAGCATGAATGTAATGATATTTTCTATTATGCCCGTCTGACCAATGAGATGGCTGAAAACCTCGAGAATATTCCCTATTCTGAGCAACCCATGCGCATAGGTTCATATCCTATGAAGCTGGCAGAAGGAAGTAAGCTGGCATCTCTGTACAAAACACTGGAAACCAGTGAGCGGCATCATCATAGAAGGGAACTCAATCCGGCCTTTCAGGCAGAACTGAGTTCCGCAGGATTAAGATTTAGTGGAACTTCACCGGACGGTTTGTTGATTGAAGCCTTTGAATTGCCGGGGCATCCATGCTATATAGGGATTATTTCTCATCCTCAATTTAAATCGAGACCTTATCGATCGCATCCATTGTTTGATGAGTTTATAAACCAGGCACTTGTATATCGTAAAAAGCGTGAAAAGAAAAAGACTGCCTCCGGATAAGCTGAAGAGGAGAGTTCTGGACACATATCAATAGAGGGGGAAGCCATGGCTACAATTATTCCTGAATTATCACGCACCTTTAGTGAGTATTTATTACTGCCCAATCAGACTGAGGAAACCTGCACACCGGATAGAGTTGATCTTTCCGCTCCTTTGGTTCGCTTCAGGGCAGGTGAAAAACCCCGTTACAAACTCAACCTGCCTTTTGTCTCGGCAATTATGCAGTCCGTATCTGATGACGGGATGGCTATAGCCCTGGCACGAGAGGGAGGTCTGTCCTTTATTTTCGGTTCCCAAACTATTGAGGAGCAGGTAGAGATGGTGCGCAGGGTAAAGAAGTATAAAGCAGGTTTCGTTGGCAGTGACAGCAATATTAGTCCGGACCAGACTTTGCGCGATATCTTGCGCATCAAGGAGAAGACAGGTCACTCTACGATACCGGTCACGCATGACGGATCACCTAATGGCAAGCTGCTGGGCATAGTTACTTCCCGCGATTATCGCGTCAGCAGGCTTTCTCCGGATACTTTAGTAAAAGATTTCATGACCAAAATGGAGGGTCTTATTACCGGGCGTGAAGGCATCACACTCTCCGAAGCAAACGACATAATATGGGACAATAAGCTCAATCAGCTGCCCATAGTGGACGATGAAGGTAATCTGGTTTCTCTGGTTTTCCGTAAAGACTACGATCAACATAAAGAAAATCCCTCTGAGATGCTCGATGAGCACAAAAGTCTCCTTTGCGGTGCCGGCATCAACACACGTGATTACAAGGAACGTGTGCCTGCTCTCTTGGAGGCCGGCGCTGATCTTCTCTGCCTGGACTCCTCTGACGGATTTACGGACTGGCAGCGCAATGCTTTAAACTGGGTGCATGAAAATTATGGAGAAGATGTCATGGTCGGGGCAGGAAATGTCGTCGATGCAGAAGGTTTCCGCTTTTTAGCTGATGCCGGAGCTTCATTCATAAAGGTGGGTATCGGCGGCGGCTCCATCTGTATTACCCGTGAACAGAAGGGGATAGGACGCGGTCAGGCTTCCGCTGTCATTGAAGTATCTGAGGCTAGGGATAAATACTATCAGAAGACCGGCGTATACATTCCTATTTGTTCAGATGGCGGCATCGTCTACGATTATCATATGACTCTCGCTCTGGCGATGGGATCAGACTTCCTGATGCTGGGACGTTACTTCGCTCGCTTTGACGAGAGCCCGGGCAAAAGACTCATGATCAAAGGCAATTATGTCAAGGAGTATTGGGGCGAAGGCTCCAATCGTGCCCGTAATTGGCAGCGCTATGATGACGGCAGTGGCGAAAGTGAACATCTCCACTTTGAAGAAGGGGTTGATTCTTATGTGCCTTATGCCGGCAAACTCAAGGACAATCTGCTTTTGACAACAGCGAAAATAAAATCCACCATGTGTTCCTGCGGCGCACGGTCCATCCCTGAGCTCCAGCGCAAAGCCAGACTGGTCAAGGTATCACCCACCAGCATAATTGAAGGCGGAGCTCATGACGTAATCCCCAAGGACAGTGATATCAGGTAATCGTGGGACAATAACAAACAACGCCAGAGGATGTTGCACATAAAAAAGCATACACGAATAAAATGGCGTTTTATTTCTAGCTATCTGTGTTATAATCTTCCAGTATATTTAGGAGGAATGAGATGCCAGAGAAAGAATTTGGACTAACCTATAATGGTATAAAAGAATTCCAGCAGGAGCTAGAAGAGAGAAAGACGGTAATTGCCGCCGAGATAGCCGGACGCCTTAAGGAAGCGAGAGCCCTGGGAGATGTTTCGGAGAATTCCGAGTACGACGACGCCAAGGCAGCTCAGGCCGAGAATGAAATACGCATTCTGGAGATCGTAAACATCCTGAAAAATGCTAAAGTCATCGGTGATGATGACATCAGTCAAGAAGAGGTCACTCTGGGCGGACACGTAAAAATTCGTGACATGGAAACAGGTGAAGATCTTGAGTATGTAGTCGTTAATTCTCAGGAAGAAGACATCTTCAGAAACAGGATTTCCAGCGATTCTCCGGTAGGAAGCGCAATCTTGGGCAAGAAAAAAGGCAGCATTGTAACGGTAAAGGCACCAACAGGGCTGTTGAAGTATAAAGTTTTGGAGATCAAAAAACCTTCATAAATCTTAAACCGGATGCATTAATTATCGCGCAAAGCGACCCATCCGGCAGGATAGGGTCGTTTTATTTAGGGTAAACTACGAGATATCAATGGATATCTAAATAAATTATACGAGGGCGGAAAAAGGATATGACAGAGGTATTAGACACAGCAGACAACATCTCAACGGCGGAGAGTGAAGAAAAGGCAAGTGAACAGGTACAGATCCGCATAGATAAGCTGGCTGCCCTGCAGACAGCGGGAATGGATCCCTTTGCAGAGACGACTTACGATGTCACCAGGCATGCTGCGGAAATCGCTGAGAACTTCGAAGAGCTCGAAGGTACAAAGGTCCGCGTGGCCGGACGTTTTATGGCCAAGCGCGGCATGGGCAAAGTAAGTTTCGCTGATCTTCAGGATCGCTCAGGCCGTATCCAGATCTTTACAAAAATTGATTTGCTCGGTGAAGCGGAATACCAGAAATGGCTAGACCTTGATCTGGGCGATATTGTAGGTGTAGAAGGAGAGGTTTTCCGCACTAAAAAAGGTGAAGTCTCTGTCCGCAACAGTAATTACACACTGTTAGCGAAATCGCTTCGCCCTCTGCCTGAAAAATTCCATGGTCTTAAAGATACCGACACTCGCTACCGCAAGCGTTATTTGGACTTGATAGTCAATCCGGAGGTAAAGGAGACTTTTGAAAAACGCAGCAGGATTATCCGCGCTATCAGAAAGGAACTTGAAGAAAGAAATTTCCTTGAGGTAGAGACACCTATCCTGAATCTAATTGCCGGCGGAGCTGCCGCCAGACCCTTTGTTACGCATCACAATACACTTGATCTCGATTTATTTATGAGGATTTCTCCGGAGCTGTACTTAAAACGACTGATCGTTGGCGGTATGGAACGGGTCTTCGAGATAGGACGAAACTTCCGCAATGAAGGTATGAGCGTTCGCCACAATCCTGAATTTACCATGATGGAGGCATATCAGGCATACACGGATTATCACGGTATGATGGAGCTGACAGAGGCTCTGATAGTGGAAGCCTGCAAAGATATCAACGAAGGCAATACCGTGATTGAATTTCAGGGCACCAAGATCGATCTTACGCCGCCTTTTGCCAGGATTACCATGAGTGACGCTGTTGCTAAATATTCCGGCGTAGATTTCTCAGCCATCGATGATGCTGAAACCGCTCGCAAAATCGGTCGCGAGAGAGGGCTGGAAGGCATTGAGAACCATATGGGAATAGGCGATGTACTGGAACTGTTCTTTGATGCTTTTGTAGAACCTGAATTGATTCAGCCTACCTTTATCTTAGATTATCCGATCGAGATTTCACCCTTGACGAAGAAAAAAACCGGCAAACCCGGTTTGACCGAACGATTTGAACTCTTCATCTATGGTAGCGAGTTCGGCAATGCCTACTCAGAGCTGAATGACCCTCTGGATCAGGCAGAACGTTTCCGCGCACAAATGGACAAGCGCGCAGCAGGTGATGACGAAGCCCATGTACAAGATGATGACTTTGTTGAGGCGCTGTCTTACGGTATGCCTCCTACAGGCGGGTTGGGAATAGGCATTGACAGGCTGGTAATGTTATTAACTGATAATCCCTCAATCAGAGATGTTCTTCTCTTTCCGACCATGAAACCTTTGTAAGAAAGTTAGATGATATGACAGAAAAAACAAGACTTAGATTAGACCGCGCCTTGACTAAAGCAGGCTTTGGCACCAGGAAAGAAGTTCGTGCCCTGATAAAATCCAAGCGCGTTACTGTAAATGATGAGATCGTGACTGATCACGGTTTCATAATTACCGACCCTGCAGCTACCAGGGTTGAAGTTGACGGGATGCAGATTACGCTTCGTCAGCATACTCACATAATGCTGAATAAGCCTTCCGGTTATCTTATAGCCAACAAAGACAGCAGATATCCTGTTGTTCTTGACCTGATACCTGAAGAGCTGAGGTCACTTCAGTTCACCAGTGCAGGACGGCTTGATCGGGATGCAACCGGCCTCATCTTCTTAACAACGGATGGAAAACTGGCACACAGGCTGATGTCACCGAAATATCAGATAAAGAAGACTTATTACGTTGTTTTTCTCGGCAATCCAATTACTGCCGGTGATGAAGAGAAGTTCCGCTCTGGCCTTGTGCTTGAGGATAAAACCATATGCCTGCCGGCAGAAATCGAGATTTTGTCCGATCAGGAGATATTGCTGACAATTACCGAAGGCAAATATCATCAGGTTAAGCGCATGATGCAGGCTGTCGGCAGAGAAGTTATAAATTTGCAGCGCCGCAGTATTGGGGATTTGCAGCTTGATCTTGAGTTAGCAGAGGGTGAATATCGCTACCTCAGTCAGGATGAGCTTGCGACGCTGTACAAAGATGTTAATCTGGACATTAATACGGAGTATCTCTGATTGATTCTATTCCGGAGATCCTGTGGAGAATTCAGATATAATGATTGACTGACAGGAGAATAAGAACCATTACAAACAAATTATGCAAAACGCCTCATATGCATTGGATTACTGTCTTGGCTGTGTTTTTTTCTCTCGCCGCGATGTGGGGCGCGACCTTTAATTCTTCAAGCCTTTTCATCACGCCAATTCAAGAATCACTTGGTGCTACCAGGGCGGAAATGGTTGTCGGGGCAACTGTCAAGGGATTAGGAACTATTATCGGTTCCTTTTTCTGTGCTTGTATTCTGAAGAGATTGCAAATCATGAGGGTAATGTGGATATCCGGGTTCCTTTTGGTTGGCAGTATATTCGCACTCAGTTTTGTGCAAAACATTCCTCAGTATTATCTGGTGCTGGCGTTGCAAACGATTATTACGAGCATTGGCGGCTATATTCCCTTGTCGATGATAATTCAGAGTTGGTTTGAGAAACGTACGTCAGTAGCGACGGGAATGGCTTTTATGGGGTCCGGCTTCGGAGGTATGATCTATAATTGGCTAGGCGGTATTTGGATCCCCAGTCTGGGCTGGCGTCAAACCTACATGATCTTTGCTCTAATTACTCTCGGTATCTTATTAATCACTTTCTCAATCATCAGACCTACTCCATACCATTTCAATCTCCGGCCGCTGGGCGCCGAAGAAGTATATGATGATGCCAATGAGCCGGCCGAGCAGGAATCATATGCCGGGGCAGAAATTAGCGATGAATTAAAATCTGCCCGCTTCTGGCTTTTCTTACTGGCTATCTTTCTTACTACTATGATAACGAACGTATTGTTTAACAATCTTTCGCCTCATGTTATTGATTCAGGTTACAGTCTCACTGAGGCAGCCAGAATTTCTTCCGTAATGATGATTTTCCTGATGCTTGGCAAGCCTGTAATTGGATATATGTTTGAGACACTTGGTTTAAAAGGCGCCTCAATTGTCAGTACTATAAGCATGGCTGTCGGCCTGATAAGCGCGATATTCATCTCTCAGGGCTTCTTTGTAATTACTTTGATTATTGGTTCGGGCATTGGCTTCGCTTATGGCTCAGTCGCATATCCTGCTTATTCTCATCGCTTATTTGGCCAGAAGAACTTCGCATCTTTTTCCGCTCTTTTGCAGATAGTCAGTGGCGCAGGCTCAATACTAAGCCCTCTAATTACCGGGGCATTGTACAGTCATACCGGCAGTTATAATATTTCCTTTACTATCGCGCTGTTTTATTGTGTAATCGCAATTCTTATTTGGCTGTTCGCTCTGCCCAAAAGAGGCCGTGAACCATATTAGGCGGGCAGAGTATACAGAAAGAAGATTTAGAGGCATTAATAAAATACTGAACAAATCTCCTTATACTATGCATTGGATTACTGTTTTGGTTGTATTTTTTTCACTTGCCGCTATGTGGGGCGCTACTTTTAATTCCGCAAGTCTCTTTATCGCACCTATGCAGGAGACATTGGGAGCGACCAGAGCGCAGATGGTCATCGGAGTTACTGTCAAAGGAATCGGCGGCATAGTCGGTTCATTTTTCTGCGCCTATATTCTCAAAAGGATGCAAGTGGTGAGAGTATTGCGCATTGGCGGGATTCTTCTGGTGGGAAGCGTATTCGCGCTCAGCTTTGTGCAAAATATTCCCCAGTATTATCTCGCGCTGGCTATACAAAGTATCATCATTAGTATTGGCGGCTATATCCCAATGTCAATGATAATTCAGAATTGGTTTGAGAAGAAAACTTCAGTTGTGATGGGGTTTGCTTTTATGGGATCCGGCTTCGGGGGCATCATCTACAATTGGCTGGGCGGTATTTGGATACCCAGTCTGGGCTGGCGTCAAACCTACCTGATTTTCGCTGCCATTACTTTCGTTGTTTTATCCGTTACTTTCTCAATTCTCAGACCGACTCCATACCATTTTAATCTCAGGCCGCTGGGAGCCGAGCAGAATAATGATAAAGTAAAAAGTGAACCTGTCAGGCAGGAATTACTTCCCGGGGCTGAAGTCGAGGATGAGCTGAAATCTGCTCGTTTCTGGATGTTCATGCTTGCAATTTTCCTTGTTGGCATGGGTTCCAATGCGCTATTTGATAATGTTTCGCCTCATCTGATTGATTCCGGGTACAGCCTTACACAAGCAGCAAGGATTTCTTCTGCGCTGATGGTTTTCCTGATGCTGGGCAAACCTGCAGTGGGATATTTGTTTGATACTTTTGGCATAAAAAGCGCATCAATAATATCAACATTGCTTATGGCCATCGGTCTGATAAGTGCGATATTCATATCTCAGAATTTCTTTATTATCACTTTGGTTGTCGGTGCGGGTATAGGATTTGCATCTCTTTCAGTTGCCTTCCCCATCTACTGCTATGGATTATTCGGCGCAAAAAATTATCCCGGCTTTTCCTCGCTGCTGCAGATAGCCCATAGTACAGGCAAAATAATAAGCCCGCTGGTCGTCGGTGCCTTGTATGACCAGACAGGCAGCTATACTCTCTCTTTTTACATAGCGCTGATGTATCATGTCGCAGTACTTCTTATTTGGGTATTTGTTCTGCCAAAGCACGGCCGTGAGCCGTATTAAGCGGTGAAAACCTCTCCAGTTCCCTATAATCGATTCTAAATACCGGTTCGGGAACCTGTCCAAAAAGCAGTGTACCTGACTCTTGGAATTGATCAGGATCACCTGTAGTCAAAAGGAGCCTTCTGCCAACTTCGCGACAATCTGCAGCCACAAGAGGCAAATCCCTGCCAGGCAAATGCACACTGGAGTAATCTTCATCAGGCAAATCCCCGCCTGGCAAATGCACACTGGAGGAATCCATGTCAGTTAACCCCTCTTTAGAGGAAACTTCATCAGGGGAGTTCCCCTGCAAGAAGCGCGCTTGCTGCAAATCAGCTGCAACTGCCTGCGCGTAATATATTGCGGGATCGACTATCACGACCTTGTCAGGCAGATATTCCTTCAGCAAGGGTATGAGAGCAGGGTAATGAGTACAGCCGATCAGGAGCGTATCGATATCTTTGTCAGAAAATTGAGAGCACACCTCAGCTACAGCCGTTCTGGCGGCAGGGCTGGAAACAAGGCCGTTTTCGACCAGGGGAACAAAAGCCGGACAAGCAACACCTGTGATCTGCGCATCGGGCAGAAGCTCTTTGATTCCTTTAACGAATGACTGACTGTTGGTTGTAGTTGCCGTCGCGATAACACCTATTTTCTGTGATCTTGTATTTTGAACGGCAGCATTTACACCGGCTTCGAGTATCGAATAGACGGGCAGGGGAGCCAGCAAAGAACGGATCTCAGTGATTAAGGTAGAAGATATTGTGTTGCAGGCTATGGCAATTGCTTTAGCGCCTTTATCTTTAAGCCAAAGAGACATGCTGCCTCCCAGTTCAAACAGCTCAGCAGGTGAACGGTCCCCGTAAGGAGCGTGGCAAGAGTCGCCAATATACACATAATCTTCCAGAGGCAGAATATCCAAGAATCTGGCCAGGACGCTAAGACCGCCTACACCGGAATCAAACACCCCTACGAATGGCCTGTCCGGCAGAGAACATTCAGCCTGTAATTTCTCCTTAGTCTGACAACTATTCATGCAAGAGATAATAGCATATATTACAAAGAACAACCGAAAATCATTATCTTGTACCTGAAATTGTATACTGTTATAATGCACGCATGAAAAGGGAAGATAGATACTCGGCTGAGCAAAAGCGATACGAGGAATATATTAATAAAAGAGATAGTCACACCGACTTCATTGACGCCGAACAGTCTTTCGACAGAGACGAGAATGGCGAACAGTCTTTCTTTGGTGATCCTGTTATGACCGACTCTGAGCAATCTAATGGCAGCAAACGGCCTCTCCGCGGCAATGAACGCACATACTCGCGCCGCAACAAGCAATTCTACCCCGAGAACGATGAGGAATATGACACAGATAACTATGAAGGATATTACTCAAAAAACGATGAAGAATTTGACTCAGATAACGATGAAGAATATTACTCAAAGAACGATGAAGAATCTCACTCAGTATACTATGAGCCTGACGAGCTGGACTCAGGTGAAGAAGTCCATGATTCTGCAGCCGCAGTCAAGCCGAAAACCAAAGTCAGGCAGAAAAATGACAAGCGTAAGCAAATCAGCTCCACAAATGTATTCTTGTATCTTATCGCCTCTTTTGTCTGGCTGGATATTTGGTTTCGCATTTTTGTCCATAAAGGTATAGATTTTCCCGGTTTCTTCATAAATTTGTTTTTCAGCTTATCTTTAGCCTTCGTACTTACATTTTTAATTACACTATTCCCTAAACGCTGGTGGCGGCGTCTTATGGCTGTGCCATTAGTGATTACTCTGATCTTTTTTGCAGCACAGTATGTCTATTACGCCTTTTTCCGCACGCTCTTTACCTGGTTCTCCATGTTGCGCAGCGCTCAGGTGGCAGAATTCGCCGGTGACGTTGTCCTCAAGATACTGGCTAATATTCCAGTGCTGTTACTGGCATTTGTTCCTCTTATAATATTTTTCGCAAAAAACCCGATAGTGAATTTTCTCAAAGATAAGAGAATCATTCCTGAACATTGGCTTGTCGAAGGCGAAACATATGGGACCGGTGCTTTTTTCGGACGCGACAAAATTCTCGGCAGTCTTTTCCTGGTGACCGCAGCTCTGGTGACCTATACTTTCGCCCTGTTATTTGTAAACGTCGGAGATCGCTCGGTAAACTCAGCTTATGATCTTTACTATGAGACCGACGATCCGCTGGTGGCCTCAAACAGACTAGGCCTGATCACTGCTATGAGCGTTGATCTCAGGCATTTTCTAAATTTAGAAGAGTCCGAAGTGCCAACTGAAGAAACATTGCCGGATGATGTTATTATTCAGGATCCGACCTCATCTGCGAATGCCGGTACAGACACAACTGATCCGTCTGCTGACCCTTCAGGCACTGTGCCTGAACCGACCGCCGCACCACAGAAAGTACATGCCTTCCCGATTGATTTTGATACGATCAGCGAGTCTGAAAGCAATGAGACGCTTAGAAACATGGCCTTGTATTTTAATGATATCGAGCCAAGCAAATCTAACGAACAAACCGGGATTTTCAAAGGATATAACCTGATATTTATTACTGCTGAAAGCCACTCCCTGTATTCAGCAGACCCCGAGCTGACGCCCACACTATGGCACATGCAGGAAAACGGGATTAAGTTTAATAATTTTTATAATCCTGTCTGGGGAGTGTCAACATCAGACGGTGAGTATACAGGCATAACCGGCTTAGCTCCGAAAGCAGGTGTCTGGAGTTTAAGCAAGTCAGCGGAAAACAACATGGCTATGACTCCCGGCAATATGCTTAAGCGTCTGGGTTACTCAACATCTGCCTGGCATAACCATACCTATACGTATTATGGAAGGGATGAGTCACACCCCAATCTGGGCTATGACACGTACAAGGGGGTCGGCAACGGGCTTGAAGTGAAAAAGACCTGGCCGGAGTCAGACTTGGAAATGATGGAGTTGTCTTTCGATGAATTCACCGCCACGGAGCCGTTTCATGCCTATTTTATGACGGTGAGCGGGCATATGAATTATACTTTCCGCGGCAACTATATGGCGTCCAAGAACAGGGACCTTGTCAAAGATCTGCCATATAACGAAGGCGGCAGAGCCTATATGGCAACTCAGATTGAATTTGACAAGGCCATGGAATATCTCTTGCAGAGATTACGCGATGAAGGTATCGCTGACAGAACTCTTATTGTGATCAATGCCGACCATTATCCATACGGACTGGAAAAGGCTGATTATGATCAATTAGCCGGTAAGACGCTAGAAGAGAATTTCGAAATTTATCATAATTCACTCATCATGTATGTTGACGGCATGGAACCTATGGTTGTGGATAAAGTGTGCTTTACCTTGGATATTTTGCCTACGATCTATAATTTAATGGATATTCCCTTTGACTCGCGTTTGTTAATGGGCAGTGATGTTTTTTCTGAGCGAGATCCTCTGGCTTTCTTCATTAACCGCAGCTGGATAACAGATAAGGGCAGTTATAACGCTGTGACGAAGAAATTTACGCCTGCACCCGGAGTTACCGTAGAAGATGAAGAAGCATATATCAGCCGCATAACTCATAGTGTCCAAAACAAGAGGAAGTTCTCCGCCCAGATTCTGGACTACGATTACTTTGATCACATCTTGCCGGACAGTATCTGGGAAATAGTGAACAAGGACAGCGGCTATCCGCCGGTAAGAGAATAAGAGCGGCTTTACAACTTCTTACAGCCGGCGCAAAAGATTACAGCTGGCTGTCAGTCTTAAGAGTGTCTTTTCTGGCTTCCCGGCGCTGCTGAATTTCTTCCATGCGCTTTTCGTGATCAGCTGGAGAACGATCGAGCAAAGAAGGATTCTTCAAATATTCGCTGAATATTTTCAGAGATTTAGCCAGGTAAAAGCCGTCACAGATTCTTTCATCGATAGAGAGCTTAAGATCGATAGTTTTACGCCATTCAATTTGGTCGTCTTTACCTTTGTAGGGTGCGTCATAAGTGCGCCCGATAGTAATGAAGATTGAAGTTGAACCCAGCTCATATAGATGGTGAAAGGGTGCATCTGCACCCAAGGAGCCAATATGGGCGATATAGATTGACGAATACAGAGGGATGGACTCCTGTAATTTCCTGGGCATGACCCCGTAAAAATCCATTAAGCGAACCAGCCAGACAGCAAACTGAAGGAAAGAGCGCGGCAGTTTTGCTACGGCGTGTATAAATTTGTCGTCAGATTTATCTTCGCCGTCCTTAATAGAATCCGTATTGGTTTTCATACGCATGGCAATATCGTCAATAGTATCTTCCGGACTCAGTTTAACCTCTGCAATTGATTCCAGAGCATCGTCTGTAAGTTTGTTTTTTACAACGTAGAGAATCGATATATCGTTGTGATCATATAGACGTCTGCCGGCAATGAAACGATTTACCTTTGGCCGCCGATATATCGTTTGCAGCAAAGCAGCAACAACAACATTGAATAAAGTAACGCGCTTATCCTGAGAGCGTTTCTCCTGTATAAAATCTTGAATCGCTTCAATATCATAAGATTTTGAATAATAGACAACAGCCTCATTGCGTTTACGCATGATAAAGGGGGTCATCCTGATTAGAGGATCTTCACCCTTTACAAGCTTGCCGTCACTTCTTTTCGTGCTGAAAAAAAAACCCATATGTTTACACCTTCTCCTGCGACATCTCCAAACACCAACAAGGGCCTAATACCGATGCATAGATCAACCCCCATCATAGCGGATTATTTCCGGTGACTCAAGTTTAGTCCGGCCAGAGGTTCCAGGACTGGGAAAGTAGATTGTTAAACAGCCGTCTGAGATTAGTTTTTCTGACATTGTGCCAGTTCATGATGTTTGAGACGGAAGAATAAATCCAGAATACCTGCATCCCGATAACGCTTAACAGTAGAAAGAGATTTGCCCATTATCTGCGAAGTCTCACGCATACTCCGCTGTTCAAAATATAACGATACTAAAGTTTCACGATAAGCGGCATGTAATCTGGCGATGTTATGAATTATCAGATTCAGCAATTCTTTTCTTCTCCCTAAGAGATCATAAGTGTGTTGATAATCCCCGGGCTTATATAGTGAACGGCTCTCAATTTGATCCGGTACTTGAAGGGAAATGCATTGTTCCCTCACGAGCCAATCTGACAACTGTTTGATGCTTCTGCTCTCATCGGGCAAGAAGGTCAGGTAGCGGCGTAATTCAGAACAATCCGAAAAGGAAGTCACCTGTGGAATATCATCTTCTGTGATCCCTTCATCTTCTGTGATCCCTTCATATCTGACAAAATTTATCCCTTGATCCTTTACTGCGGCGCTGTTATCTTCTGATAAGGAATAGCGTTCTGCTTGTTTTTTGCTTGACATTTTCACTCCTCCGTTCTTAAAATGATTTCTGCCTCTAAGGTTGGTTGCCGAACCTATGTAGTAAAAACAATTCTAGAAAATATTTTGTTAAGTCAGAGTCAAAGAAAACGGGAATAGTAATTTGTATCCGACAATAAGCGACACTCAAGAGAAAAACCCCTTAAGTTCGGCAACAGGTTGGCGGAAATGTTGAAAATGTTGTTCAATAAGTATGTAAGCGGATTTTATTACTTATTTGAGAGCTTATCGCCTTCGTAATAATACTAATACGATACATTTGACAGATTATGAGTTAAGATATCAATTGGAATTCTAGTAACATTTGAACCAGCATTTGGTTTACACTTATTATTGTTTGACATAGAATTATCATTATGTAACCCTGAGTTGAAAAATCGGTTTTGGCATAAGGAGAAAGAATTGGAATGAGCAGACGGCGGAAATTTGGCTCCCAAATAATCATTATTATATTAGCACTTGTTATCCTTTTAGGTGTCGTTACATCTTGCAGTGCAGTTCAGCAAACACAAGCATTTGAGAAGTTGGAAACAGAACCTGCCAACAGCGATGCCGGTTTCTTGCCTGAAGAGACGACGATTGAATCTGAAGATGAAAAGGATAGCATAGAAACTACGGATTATCGCACATATGACTGGAGGGGATATGACATCCCCATAGGCGATATTGCTGAGACAGGCAAAAAGACTAATCCCGCTGAAGGTGCTGAAACTACAGGGACTACAGTGCCGACTGAGCCCACTCCTTCACCCACACCAAAACCTCTCCCTGTCCTAAGTTTTGGCTCAGGAAGTTACTCAGCGCCCTATACAATCCGCGTCTTCCTCGATAAACAAAGGATAATAATATATGGCACCAATTCCCAGGGCCAGGAAGTGCCGTTCAGAAGTATGGTAACTTCAACCGGGGTTAGTAGTAAGAGAACACCTCAAACCGGTGAGAAAGGGTATTTCACATTAACTGCGAGATCAGGGAGTGTGAGGAAGAATGGAGCTCCATGGGTCAGGTTTTCTTTGATAGGAGACACTCCCACTTACCATCAGTATGCGAGACAATTCAGAGGCACAGATATCAAGGGCAGAAATATCGGCGGCAACTATTTCTTTCACTCCACAACTTACAAAACCAGATATGATAATTCTTCTTTGGTAAAGAACACATATAACAAGTTAGGCAGAACCGCTTCATCAGGGTGTATACGCCTTAATGTTGCAGACGCAAAGTTTATTTACGGTCTCCCTTATGGGACAAAGGTTAAAGTTCTCAGCAGCAGCTCCGGCTACAACCTAAATGTTGGCGGCTTGCCAAAATACACTATTAAAAACCACAATGGCTGGGATCCTTACGATCCTGATCCGAGAAATCCATACGGTACCTTGACTGCGCCGTCAATAAGCGGACCCAACACTTTGGCTCTTGATGAAGGTTATGCTGCGGCAGAATCTACTGCTTTCAAGTTATCCGGCAACCCGTCACCTAAGGTAACACTTTCAGGCAATACCGGCGGCGATAAAATTGTATGGGACAAAAGCAGCAACAAACTAAAAATTGCTGCAGGGTTGGAACCGGGCAACTATGAAGTAATTCTGACAGCCGCAGGCGCAGGTGATTCAGCGACACTCAAGTTCATATTGACTGTTAAGGCTAACCCGACTCCGACTCCGACACCGACGACAACGACAACACAGTCGACAACGACGACGCCGACAAAGCCGCCGACAGAACCGCCGACGTCCACAACAACAGCATCATCGACATCGTCAGAGTCATCGACAGAAGCACCTACAGGGGAATCGTCAAAGACGCCAGAGTCTACGGAGTAGGGCATTAGATAATATTCGGTCCTGCTAACCGGACACTTATAACCGGGGAATAGCAAGCACCTGTAGAAAACTGTGGCTTGAGGATTAATGGCCAGACGAGATACAACATCAGATAAAAGCAAACGTGTTTTCATGAGGCCGACAGATCTTTTGATTGTCGGCCTCATTTTACTTGTTGCCCTTGTGTTGTTTTTTGTCGTTGGAAACCTGAACAAATCTGAAGTTAAAGAGGCTCACATATTCCATGAGAATGAACTTATAGATGTGTTGCCGCTGACCTGGGAGGAAGAACGAGACATTGTCTATGAACAACAGCCAAAGATTACCTTACATCTCTATCAGGACGGATCGATAGCTTTCGTTGAATCCAGCTGCCCGGACAAAGTCTGCATAAATAGCGGGATACTGTCAGAGGCAGGCGACTGGACTGCCTGCCTGCCTAATCGCATGCTGGTGCAAATTGTCGGACTTTCCGGCGACGAGTCTCAAGAAGTAGATCTGGTTGGCTGACGATATGAATATTAAAACAACAAAAAATAATAAATCTGAAAGCCTAAGGCCGACATGGTAAGAAAGTCAAAATTTTCCTCTCGGGACCTGGTCATGACCGCCATGCTTTTCGCCATGGCGATCGCCCTTGGCCTTTTTGAAAATCTATTGCCGCCGCTGCCCACACCTGTCCCTTTGCGCTATGGCCTGTCCAACATCGCTGTCATGTATGCTTTGTTGTTTCTGGGCGCACCTGCTGCTTTTACCATGGCCCTGCTGAAAAGTGGTTTTGCCGTCATGACCAGAGGACTAATCGCGGGACTGACCAGCCTTTCCGGCGGCCTTGTCTCGGTTGCCTGCATGTACCTGTTAAATCGCCTGAGCGGCAATAAAGCCAGTATAGTCGCTCTTGGCGTAACGGGGGCTGTGACACACAATCTGGGACAGTATTTATTTATTGTCATGATTGACTATCTGCGGCTGCCGGTACTGGCAATTCTGCCCTTACTTTTAATCACAGGCGTTATCACGGGATTGCTGTCGGCGGCTTTGCTTAAAGCTGCTGAACCGGCCCTTAAGCGTCTTCATAATATCAACAGGAAAATTTGATACAATAACTTATCTAAAAAACTACGATAAGCAGAGTATGAAATAACGCTTTTGTGTATAGAGCGTTTACCAGAGCATCGTCTGCAATTACGTTTCTGTGAATAGAACGGTACGAGAGCAGGGTTGAAATAACGTTTCTGCGGTAAGGACAGTTCGAGAGCAGGGTTTGAAATTACGTTTCTGATTATTGGAAAGTTATGAGAACAGAGTTTGAATAAACCTTCTAGTGCAGAACAGCTTCGAGGGCAAAGTTGAAAAAATCCATTTATATCAGAGACATTTTTATTTTGATCACGCTGCTGCTGGCTTTAAGCGGCGCTTCCTGTTTTAACACCGGCAAAGAGCCTGCGCCCGGCGGCAGCCTTCGTTTCGAGCAGAATTTTATTGGCCCCTTTGACACGGTCACAACGCTCTTAGCCTATTGTGAAGACGAAGCAAGCTTCCGGCAGCTGGAGGATCTGGTCAGCGAGGATCTGGATCACTACCACACCTTGTTTGATTTCTATAACAATTATGCCGGGGTTAATAATATCAAGACGATTAACGATGAGGCCGGCAAGACTGAGGTCGACGCAGATCAGGTCATAATAGATTTTCTCGAACAATGCAAATGGGCGGCGGATATTACAGACGGCAGAGTAAATGTCGCCTTTGGTTCAGTGCTGTCCATCTGGCATCGCCAGCGTACAGAGGGTCTTGAAAATCCATCTGAGGCAAAACTTCCGAAACGAGCAGAGCTGGAACAGGCGAATTTACATACCAATATCGAGAAATTGCAGATCGACAGGGAAGCCGGAACAGTTTATCTGCAGGATCCGCACATGAGTCTTGATGTCGGTTCCGGCGCGAAGGGCTTTGCCTGTGAGCTGATCACCGAGCATGCCATCGCAGCAGGGTTTGACTCTTTCGTGCTATCACTGGGAGGCAATGTCCGTTGCGTGGGGGTCAAAGCGGATTCCGGGGAAAAGTGGAATATCGGCATCAAGAATCCGGACGTAGAGGCAGAAAATAAAGTTTTGGATGTTTTGTCTGTCTCAGATATGGCGATTGTTACTTCCGGGATATATGAGCGCTATTATACTGTAGGCGAAATACGCTATCATCATATTATTCATCCTAACACTTTGATGCCTTCGGAGTTTTTTGATTCTGTGACGCTGATTGCGCCTGACGCCAGGGTGGCTGATGCCTTGACAACTGCTTTGCTCAATATGCCGCTTGAGGAGGGGCAGGAACTGGTGGCTGAACTGGAAGACTGCGAAGCACTCTGGATTAAAGATGGCCGGCGTTATAAAACAGCAGGATACGATACCCTGTTAGCCGCTGATTAGGGTAAAATAGCAAGAACGCTCCACCGGAGATGGATAACTGCCTTGCCAATTGTTGCTGCCGGTTAGAGTAAAATAGCAAGAAGACTCAGCCGGAGGTGGATAACTGCTTGCCAATTGTTGCCGCCGGTTAGAGTAAAATAGAAAAATACAACCTGTCAGCGGCGGTTAAACGCTGTGCTGATTGAAGGAGAAAATATATGCCATTGGTTTTAACTGGAATATTCGGGGGTTTTGACCTGCGCGGTCTGCTAATAACAATTCTGGTACTAACCTTATCTTTATCACTGCATGAGTTTTCACATGCCTGGATGGCTCTAAAGATGGGTGACAGCACAGCAGCCGATGCCGGCCGCTTAACGCTGAACCCTGTCAAACATCTTGATCTGATCGGCTCATTAGTATTTTTGATCACGAGGAGGATCGGCTGGGCCAAGCCGGTTCCTATCAATCCTGCCCGCTTTGACCGCAAGCGTTCCATGCGAACCAGCCTCGCCTTTGTCAGCGTAGCAGGCCCGCTCTCCAACGTGATTTTAGCTTTTTTGAGCTACTTGCTGCTTCTGATTATGTTAACGATATATCTGGTGGTAAACGATGGCAGTTTTTCCGGCTACACCCCGCTAAGTTTAATCGGCACAATTCAGGAATTTTTGCTTCTTATGTTTTATGCGAATTTAACTTTGGCTGTCTTTAATTTGCTGCCGGTGCCGCCTCTGGACGGCTTTAAGGTGGTCGGCGCTGCCTTGCCGCAGAGGATTTACTATAGAATCCTCGAATATGAGCGTTATATCGGACTGGTTTTTATATTGTTGATTTTCTTCGGCCGCGGTATTATCGGCACAGTCATGGGCTGGATCATAACCCCCCTTGTCTGGCTGATTCAGACCCCTTTGGATGCACTGTTCAATTGGATCTGGGGTTTAATCCTCTGAGGTGCTATGACTGCTGCAAAGATGCAAATCGATATTCGTTCTTTTGACGGTCCTTTCGATCTTCTCTATGAATTGATCGAAAAGAACCGCATGGACATTTACGATATCCCGATTTCTGAAATTACTGATCAATATCTCGATGCCATCAGCGAGCTGGAAACTCTGGATATGGATTTCGCCAGCGAGTTTCTGGTCATGGCGGCAACCCTGCTGCAGATCAAATCGAGAAGCCTCCTGCCGGACAAGAAAGCCGAAGAGCTGTCTGCCGATGATCCCAGAGATGAACTGGTCATTAAGCTGCTGCGTTACCGACGCTGCCGTGTTCTGGCCGTTCAGCTCAAAGAGTCTCATGAGATCTACAGTGATACTGTTATCAGGCTGCCCGAGACAGCAGCCAATTTAGGTATCACGCAGGAATATGTCGAAGATAATCTGGATTATGATAAGTTTCTCAGCGCTGCAAAAGCGGTTGACAGCAGAAACCAAAGCAAATACCACGATCTGAGGAAGAGCCTGCGTTATCTGCTCAGGCGGGAAGAAGTATCCATAAAGGACAAAGTCAAGGAGATTCTTCGTCAGGTTTGGAAGCGCAATCAGGTCCTCTTTCACGAGATATTCCCGCCGCAAAGCTCCAGCAGGATAGAGCAGGTAACGGGCTTTCTCGCACTCCTGGAGCTGATGCGTCAGAACAGAATCACTGTGTATCAGACCGTGCCATATGGCAAAATGCTGATTGAGAAGGGCAGCCGGCTCAGCGAAGAAGATGTCATCGGCGGCGTAGAAGTAGAGGATGAAGAAGAGCTCCGGCAATGAGGGCGCTGAGAGAAAATTAGCGCAGCGATGGCCGACGTGGCTGAGAGAGAATTAGAACTGCCATGATCAAGGCGCCCCGGCAAAAAGTAAAACTGCAGAGGCGAAGACGCTAAGAGATTAGAAGTGTGTACTATCAAGGTACTTGGAAAGAGGTAATATGGAAGCCAGCGAATTAAGACAGGAAAGTGATCTGATGTCAGCCTTAGAGGCCGTTTTGTTTGCGGCAGGAGATCCTCTGGAGCTTGATCTGGCGGCCAGAATTCTTGAGCTGGACATAGAGCAGACACACGAAATTATTGAGCAGCTGCAAAGAAAATACCAGCGCGATTCACAGTCCGGTCTCATGATCCGGGTGATCAACAATAAAGTCCTCCTCACAACCAAGCCATCTTTAAAGGAGATGGTAAGCAGACTGTTTCGGCCTCAGAACCGACCTGCGCTCTCCCAGGCCAGCTATGAGACACTGGCGGTTATAGCTTATAATCAGCCCTGCACCAGAGCTCAGGTTGAAGAAGTCCGAGGAGTGAACAGTGACGGGATTATTACTCGCCTGCAGGAGAGAAATCTCATTCGTGAAGAAGGAACTTTGGATCTTCCCGGCCGTCCATCGGTTTTTTCAGTGACCGACCATTTTCTCATTGAGTTCGGACTTAAGTCGACTGCTGATCTGCCGGCGGCAGACTTTGTCATGTATAAGACATTGGATGAGCTGGATAAGCAGTTTCAATCCAAGATCGAAGAAGGTGAAATAGTCAGATGACGCATGCGATTGCCATTGACGGTCTTTCCGGTGCCGGGAAAAGCACAGTATCCAGACTGCTGGCGCAGAATTTAGGCATTCATTATTTAGACACCGGAGCCATGTACCGTTCTTTGGCCTATGCCGCCAGGCAAGACAAAATTGATCTTAATAACGAGGCTCAGGTCAAAGACTGGCTTCCGATCAGCGGTTTAGAGATCGTGCTGGATAATCACGGTCAAAAGACCATGATCCATGACGTGGATGTGAGCTCCCTAATCCGTTCTCCGGAGATGTCCCGCCTTTCTTCCCAAATCAGTGCCCTGCCGCCGGTGCGTTATTATTGCGCAGTTAAACAACGAGAACTGGCAAATAAGACGCCCCTGGTTCTCGATGGCAGAGATATCGGCAGCTTTGTCCTGCCAGATGCCGACTTCAAATTCTATCTGGATGCGACCGCTGAAGAGCGGGCAAGGAGGCGCTGGCTGCAGATGCAGGAGGATCCGGCTCATGGAGCAAAGAAACAGAGCTTTGAGCAAGTATTACAGGAAATTCAAAGCCGCGATGCCAATGACAGCAATAGAGAATTAGCGCCTGCCGTGGCAGCACAGGACTCAATAGTAATTGATACGACAAATATGAATATCGGGCAAGTGATCGACCGGATCATTCTCCTGATGCGGAAGCGAGCGTCAGATAATGAGTCAATCGGAGATTTCTGGCGTAATTATTTAGAGAAAGCGCATGTAACCAGCGATGGCAAAAACTAAACAGAAAAAAGCCGAACAAAAAAGGACTAAAGCCTATGAGATTCCCCGCAAGAGTATTCTGCGCAAGCCTATAGCGTATCTGCTCGGTTTCCCGGTCAGAATTCTCTATGGAGTCAGCTACGAAGGAATGGAAAACATACCGGACGAGCCGTTTTTTCTCATGGCAAACCATCGCAGCATGTTGGACTTGATGGCAATACAATATGTACTGCCCCGCTGGGTTTACTGGATAGCCAAGAGGTCATTGTTTGACATCCCTGTTGTCGGCTGGGTTGTCCGCCGACTGGGAGCTATCCCGCTGGAGAGAAATCAAAAGGACCTGTTGACTGTGCGCACTGTTCTAAGGCTAGCCCGCGCCGGTTTGAGCATCGGAATTTTCCCTCAGGGTACCAGGGTGAAGGAAGAAGACCTGTACAAAGTCCTGCCGCACGGAAATACTGCGAATTTGGCCGCTCACGCTAAATTGCCGATTGTGCCCGTAGTATTTGCCAGGCCCTGGAAGCTGTTCAGACGTCAAAGGGTGATCTTTGGAGAGCCTTTTTATATTTCTGTACCGGAGGACAAGGAAAACCGCAAGCAAGAATATAACCGAATTATGCTCGGGATCATGCGCGATATTTTTAAGCTGGCCGATATAGACTGGTTGCCGGCTCCGGACGCCAGAATTGAAAATTCGGCAAAGAAAACGGACAAGTTTAAAGGCAAGGAGCCTGTTAATGAAGATAGAGCTGGCTAAACAAGCAGGGTTTTGTCCCGGAGTGAGACTTGCAGTTGAGGCCGCATATGAGGCTGCGGATGAGAATAACGCTGAACCTACCTGGATGCTGGGAGAGATAGTACATAATAAACTGGTTGTCTCCGAGCTCACCGAAAAGGGCTTAAAGCTGGCTGATGGTGTCGCTGAGATACCGGCTGGAGCCAATGTCATCATCCGCGCTCATGGAGTATCCCCCGCCATCATTTCCGAGCTGGAAGAAAAGGGCTGTGAAATTATTGATCAAACCTGCCCCTTTGTGACGAATGTACAGTCGCTGGCGGCACGAGCCAAGCGGGAGAATAAAGGTTTAATCATCACAGGTAATCCTGATCACCCCGAAGTTCAGGGTCTGGTCGGGCATTATGGCTCAGATCCCATTATTATCAACAGTGTAGAGGAAGCCGAAGATACTGTTTTTCCTGAAGGAGAATGGATCTTGGTATCGCAGACCACTTTTTCCGCAAAACAGTTCTCTCTTATATCTAAGATAATAAGAAAGAAAATTGCAAAAGTAGAAATATTTGATACAATATGTGTTACGGCTGCAAATAGGCAAGAGGAGGCGTCCGATCTGGCAGCAAGATCTGACCTTGTCCTTGTTCTTGGCAGTTCCACCAGTTCAAATACGATGAAATTGATGGAAGTATGTGTCAGCCAGTGTTCCAAAGTGTACTTAATTGAGAATCCTGAACAAATACCTATGCTGTTTACACGGGATGATCTGGTACACAAAAAAATAGGTATTACTGCCGGGGCGTCCACGCCACAAGGCATGATCAGGGAGGTTATCCACAAGATGAGAGAACAGGAAGGTCTCGTAGCTCAGGAAGAGAAAGAGACAGCTCTTGCGCATCAGCCACAAGAAGAGCAAGAATCCACAGCAGCTGAATCTGAAGAAATAATTGAGACAGCTGAACCGCAGGCAGAAGCCGCAGGAGATGGTGTTGCTGAAGTAACAGAGGAGTCTGAAACAGTTGAGGAAACTGCTGCAGCAGCAGCTGAGGAAGTAGCTCAGCCTGAAGCAGAAACAAAAGCCCAGACTGATACTGCAGCCGATGAGTCGGAAGACAAGGCTGAAGTGGCAGAGGATTCTCAAGCTACGGAAGAAGAAGCAACAGAGGCCGGCGAGACAGAAGGACCGGCAGAAGCCACTGCAGAAGAAGCTGAAGCGGATGATGAAGAGCAGGAAAACGCTGATGTTAGTTTTTCGGATATGATCGACAGCATCCCTACTTTGAAACGGGGCAGCATCGTAACAGGTGTTGTAGTCCGCAAAGATGACAATTATGTCTATGTAGATGTTAAGGACAAATCCGAAGGACGGATACCTCTAAAAGAGTTTGAAAGCGATCCCGAGTATGACTTGGAAGCAGCAGTTGAAAATCATGCTGAACTGGAAGTCTACGTACGCAGTATCCGCAATACAGAAATGGGCAAGGAGATCATGCTCTCAAAGGCCAGAGTTGATTTCTCCAAACACAAAGCCCAGATCGAAAAAGCTTTCCATGATAAAACACCGGTGCTGGTGAAGGTAGTCAACGTAGTCAAAGACGGCGTTATCTGCGCCTATGGCAGTGTCGATATTTATGTACACAGGACACAGCTTGAGCTTAGCATCGTCGATGACCTTGAGCCTTATCGCGGTCAGAGCTTTGAAATATTGATCACTCAGTTTGACACAGACAGGAAGCGCCCCAAAGTCGCAGGCTCCAGGCGCTCATTGCTGCAGCGCGAACGCCGCAAGATGGCTGAGGATCTCTGGGACAATATCGAAGTTGACAAAATCTATACCGGAACTGTCAGAAATCTTACAGATTTCGGCGCCTTCGTAGATATCGGCGGTGTAGACGGATTGGTTCATATCAGCGAGCTGTCCTGGAAGCGTATTAAGCATCCCAGCGAAGTTGTCAGCGTTGGCGATAAGATCGAAGTGATTGTAAAAGACTTTGACCGCAAGGCCAAGAGAATTTCTCTGGGCTACCGTCGGGAAGAAAATGATCCCTACCTGAATATTGAAGAGAAATTCCCGGTAGGATCTATAGTTCGCGGCATAGTTGTGCGCATGTTTAACTTCGGCGCCTTTATTGAGATTGCGCCTGGAGTTGATGCTCTATGTCATATCTCTCAAATCTCCGACTATCGCCTCAATCGTCCTAACGATGTATTGGAAGTCGGTATGGAAGTTGACGCCCGCGTTCTGGAAGTATCCAACGAAACCAGACGCATCAGCATCAGCATTCGCGAAGTTGAGCCGATTAATCCTTCAGAGGAAGTCCGTGCTGAGATAGAAGCTCGCCAGAAGAGCCGTCAGGAACGCGACGGCAAGCCCCCGCGCGAAAGACGCGAACACCGCGGCAGAGGCCGTCAGGATAAAGATGAGCCGATATCAACAAGTTATGTTGACACTCATACCCCGACTTCTATCGGTGATCTGGCCAGTATTTCTGCAGTTACTGATGGCGGTGCCGAGCTGCTTGACAAGCTTAAGGGCGATAAAGACAAAAAAGAAGATGAGGCGAAGGCGACTGATATTGAGGACGATGCCAAAGCCGAGGCAGCCGAAACAGATCCGGAAGCAGAAGCCCAGGAAGCTCCTGCTGAAGCTCAAGCAGAAGAAGCCGAAGAGGCTCCGGTCGAAGAAGCTGAAGAAGCTCCGGAAGAAGAAGCTAAAGAGGCCGAAGAAGCTCCGGAAGAAGAAGCTGAAGCAGAAGAAGCACCGGCAGAAGAAGCCGAAGCAGCTCCGGTCGAAGAGGCCGAAGAAGCTCCGGAAGAAGAAGCCGAAGAGTCTCCGGAAGAAGAAGCTGAAGAAGCTAAGGCAGAAGCTAAAGAAGAGTAATTTAAGTAGTAATTATTATCAAAATGAGGAGCCCCGGAAGGCTCCTCTTTTTTTTGACCGTCAGAACAAATTTACCTTTTGCAATTTTACTAGTAGATAAGCGTCTTCATCATCTTTTAAATCTTCTCAGGATACTACTCGGCCAGCATTCGCAAGGAATCACGATAGATAGCTGCAGCCGCAAGTGCTTTGTCAATTTCGACATATTCATTGATCTGATGTGCCAGATCGGGGTCGCCCGGAAACTGCATTCCAAAAGCGCAAATATTTGGGATTGAGCGCGCATAGGTGCCTCCGCCCATGGCTACTGCTTCGGCTTCAAGACCAGTGCTGTCTGAATAGATCTGCATCAAGGTCGAGATCAAATGAGAATCTTTACCAAGATTTAGAGGCGCCTGTGCGTCTGTTATTTCAATTTTGATTCCCTCAGGCGCAAATTTATCCTGCAAATCTTTAAAGGCCTTATCAAAGTCGAAGGTGACCGGGTAGCGGATATCCAGATTCAATTTTGCCGTTTTTCCGTCAATCCTGAGCAGACCGGCATTGACAGTAGTGTCTCCGGACTCATCTGTAAAGGCCAGCCCCAATTTTGATCCGTCAGTTTCAGAGCCTATATAACGCTGATAGAAGTCGATGACAGGATCTTCAGAACTATAATCCGCCAGTTCAGCCATAGCTTTGGAGATGGCGTTGTCTCCCAGCATTGGTCTGGAGGCGTGAGCTGTGATTCCCTTAACTTCCCTTTCAATAATCTCACCATCAGAGTTTCTGAACTTGATCATACAGAAGCCCGGGACCATATTAACAGCCTCGCCGCCATCAGCTTCGAGCAGGCTTTCAGTGCCCTTGCGAGTCCAGGTAAACTGGAGTCTGGCAATCCCTTTTTCAGCATAAACTGCAGGGAAGGAGGCGTCAGCAGTAAAGCCGCTGACCGGAATCTCTTCATGTTCACGGTAATAAACCATGCATTCGCTGCCGTTCTCTTCATTTGCCCCTACAATTAAGCGAATTCTCTTAGCAGGCGAAAAGTCAGGATCATTTTGCAGTGCTTTCAAGGCATATAAAATGGCGATGGCAGGTCCCTTGTCATCACCGGCACCTCTGCCGAATATCTTTCCGTCTTCCACTACCGGAGTGAAGGGATCTCTCTCCCAGCCGGCTCCGGCAGGCACAACGTCAACATGGCAGAGAGCCGCGACCATCTCCTCACCGCTGCCTATCTCGACATATCCTGCGTGATTATCGACATTTATAGTGTGAAAGCCGAGCCTTCTTCCTTGTTCCAGGAATAGATTCAGAGCCCTGGCAGGACCTGTTCCATAGGGTGCATCAGGTTCGGGCTCCCCCATAACGCTTGCGATTTCAATCTGATCGCAAAGATCGCGGATGAAGTCTTCGCGATACTCAGCCATGGTATCAGCCAGTTTTTTTATTAATTCCGCCGAAGGCACCCTGGATTTATCATCTGTTGACATAATTTCCTCCTATACTGTATCTCTTGCACTTATCATAAGACTTTCTACATATTAAAATAACATAAGTGAGATTTGTTTGAGTTGAAGTTAAAGCAACAAATTAATGGAGGTAATAATATGTATACGATTGTCCATGAATTTCCTCACGATTTATTTAAGGTAAGAGAAGGACCCTGTGTTTCACTGTTTATGCCTACTTACACTAAAGCTCCTGATTATAAGCAGAATCAAATAGTCTTCAAAAACCTGGTCAGAGACATGGAAAAGTCTCTTCTGCAAAAATACCCGCGCCGGAGCCATCAGTATATTATCGATACATTCAAAGATATGGCAGATGACTTAGAGTTATGGTCCAATATCAGTGAGGGGCTTGCTGTCTTTTATGCCCGGGGTGAGACCATAGTCTATTGTCTTAGCAAGCCGGTAAAGGAGCTGATTGTTGTAGCTGACAGCCTTCATATCAAGCCCTTAATAGAAAACTTTCAATATGCCGACTGTTATCATGCACTGGGCATAAACAGAGAGGAATTTACATTATTTAACGGCACCAGATATTGCGTCAACGAGGTGCGGCTGGGCAAAGACATTCCCAATAACATTATCGATGAACTGGGAGAGGATTATTCGTCAGCATATATCTCAGGACGATATGGCGGTGCCAACTCCGAAGGAACTTATCACGGTCATGGCGACAAATCCAAACTTATCGCACAGGATACTGAGAAATTCTTCCGGTTTGTCGATAAGGCAGTTTATGATCACTATTCCAAACTGACAAAGTTTCCTCTGGTTCTGATTGCTTTGCCGGAATATCAGAATGTGTTTCGGGAGGTCAGTGATAATCCCTATCTGCTGGATGAAGGCATCAATACTAATTATAATATTTTCACCGTTGACAAGCTGAATGAAGAAATCTGGAAAGTGGTTGAGCCTATATATAAGAAGAAGGAAGAGGAATTGCTGGAGAGATTTGAAAACTCCCGCTCCAATGATCTGGCTTCAGCAGATTTGGCCGATATTGCAAAATCCAGCATCAGCAACAGAATTGAAACCCTGATAGTTGAACAGGATAGAATCATACCCGGCAGGGTCAATAAAATTAACGGAGACATAGAAGAAGGCATGCTGGATCACCCGGAATTTGGCGATCTGCTTAATGATATTGTCCTCTTGACGATACAAAACGGCGGCAGAATAATTGTGCTGCCTAAGGAGGCCATGCCCGAGGACACCGGTCTAGCTGCAATTTACAGATATTGAATATTAATTGAAATTTGTGTACTACTGTGATACAATTCTCGCGGTTATCACACACACGGATCGATCCTGTTGAAGTAAATATTGATGGGATCCGTGGAGGAAAAAACAGGAGGTATTTATGGCTGTCGTAACCATGAAACAATTACTTGAGGGCGGAGTCCACTTTGGACATCAAACCCGCCGCTGGAACCCCAAAATGGCGCCCTATATTTTTACCGAACGCAATGGTATCTATATCATTGATCTGCAGCAAACGGTAAAACAGATTGAACTGGCTTATGAATTCGTCCGCAGCGTCTCCGAACGCGGCGGCAGCATTCTTTTCGTAGGCACAAAGAAGCAGGCGCAAGACTCAATTCGCGAGGAAGCGCAGCGCTGCGGCATGTACTATGCCAATAACCGCTGGCTGGGCGGTACGCTCACGAATTACAGTACCATCGCCAAGAGCATTAAAAGACTTAAGGATCTGCAGAAGATGGCAGAAGACGGTTCTTTCGAAGTGTTGCCTAAAAAGGAAGTTGCCGGCCTGCACAATGAGATGGAGAAGCTGGAAAGAAACCTGGGCGGCATCGCTGAGATGCCGGGACTGCCGCAGGTTGTATATGTAGTTGATCCAAAAAAGGAACACATTGCAGTGGCAGAAGCCAGAAAACTGGGTATTCCCATTGTCGGCATCGTTGACACAAACTGCGATCCTTCCGAAGTTGACTTTGTCATACCGGGCAATGATGACGCTATCAGGGCAATCAAATTGATCACCAGTGTCATGGCTGATGCTGTCCTCGAGGGACGTCAGGGCGAGCAGTTTGATGACGGAGAAGCAGCAGCAGCAGTTGAAGGCGCTGAAGCTGAAGTGGAAGTTGCTTTGACAGGGCAGACCGTCAAGGTAGGCGGAGACGCTAAAGTTGAACTTGATCTGGCTGCTGTGGCAGACTCTGAAGCTGTTGTTGAAGTAGAAGCTGTCGATGCCGAGCAAGAAGATGCCGACGTTGAAGAGTAAACCTCTGACACTGATATAACTGCAGAAGCTGAATCAGTAATGATTTTTAAAGAATAATGAATATCCTAATACTTTAAGGAGGACAATATGGCTAATATATCCGCCGCTATGGTAAAAGAACTGAGAGAGAAGACAGGAGCCGGAATGATGGACTGCAAGAGAGCTCTTACAGCAACCTACGGTGACTTCGATAAAGCTATAAATTGGCTGCGTGAGAACGGCTTGGCTACCGCTGAAAAGAAAGCCGGCCGCGCTACAACCGAAGGCTGGGTTTATGGTGTCTCTGAGAACGACGGCAAAAAAGCCGCATTGATTGAAGTCAATATTGAAACTGACTTCGCCGCTAAGAATGAGAAGTTCCAGCAGCTGGTAAAAAACATTGCCTACCAGACCGTGGCTACTGATCTGGGAGACGATGACCTCGAAAATAAGGACAAGATCCTGGCAGCAACCTATAATTACAACAAAGATATGACCGTCGAGACCGCTATCAAAGAAGAGATCGGTGCGATCGGAGAGAATATAACATTCCGCCGAGCTGCCCGCTATGAACTGGATGAGCCCGGCTTTATTGATGTTTATGTCCACGGTGAAGGCCGTGTCGGCGTCATGATTGAACTGCTGACAGGAACGGAAGATACAGCGAAGAAAGAACACTTGCGTACTCTGGCCAGAAATCTGGCTATGCAGATTGCAGCGATGAAACCTCTGTATCTCAATGCTGACTCCGTGCCGGAGGAAGTATTGGAGAACGAGCGTGAGATTGCTCGCGCGTCTGCCCGCAAAGAAGGAAAACCCGAGAAGATCATAGAGAATATTGTCTCAGGTAAACTTAAGAGGTTCTATTCCAATTTCTGTCTGCTGGAACAAGATTATATTCATGAAGATGGCATGACAGTAGAACAAGCTATTGCCGCCGCAGCCAAAAATCTCGACGACAGTATCAAGGTTTCGCGATTTTTGCGCTATGAGCGTGGTGAAGGCATGGAGAAAAAATCCTGTGGCAGCTTTGCTGAAGAAGTTGCCCAACAATTACAATAAATCGCTGATTAGTAAGACCTGCCACTTGGCAGGCCTTACTTTTTTCGGCAAAAATCCAGGGAAGGCGCAGGTGGATTATGGTCAAGTTACATACAATTTTATTAAAGATCAGCGGAGAGTCTTTAGCCGGAGATAACGAGCACGGGCTGGACAATGATGTTTTACATAACCTTTCAATGGTTATCAAAAAAACCAAAGAGCTTGGAGTCCTGATAGGCATCGTTGTCGGCGGCGGAAATTTCTGGCGCGGTCGCAGCAATGGCCACATGGATCGTGTTACTGCTGATCACATGGGCATGCTGGCCACAACTATTAACGCGCTGGCCCTGGCAGATGCCCTTGATCAGGCCGGTGTTGATAACCGTGTACAGAATGCTATCCAGATGCAGCAGATCTGTGAACCGTATATTCGCAAACGCGCAGTCAGGCACCTGGAAAAGGACAGAGTTGTAATATTTGCCGGCGGCACCGGCAATCCTTACTTTACTACCGACTCAGCGGCTGCCTTGAGGGCGCTGGAGGTAGGTGCGGACGCAGTCCTGAAGGCTACTATGGTAGACGGCGTCTATGACCGGGATCCAAATATTGACCCGCAAGCTGAAAAGTATGACGAAATATCTTTTGATGAAGTACTGACTAAGAATTTAGGGATTATGGACGCAACTGCCATAGCTCTGTGCCGTGATAATGATATTCCGGTAATAGTATTTAATATTTCAGATCCGGAAAATATCTACCTTCTGGCAAAGGGCGAGAATGTAGGAACCGTCATATCCTGACTTCAGACACATACTTTTGCACTCTTTAAGCTGATTGAACCTGGCCCTTAGATGCAAAGAGAACTTAATCTTCCTGGCTGCCGCGGGGCGGCGCCTAAGTTCATGACGATGGCGCCTGAGCTTCCATGACGTTGTATGGTTACGGGCGTTTGGATATAATAGTTTTAATAGTTCCCGGGAGGTGTAAGAGATGGAATATAAACAAGATCTAAAGCCTTTTGAAGACAAGATGGTAAAGACGCTCTCGGTGTTGGACAACGATTTTAACACTATCAGGGCGGGGCGAGCCAATCCCAGACTTCTGGATCAGATCACGATAGATTATTATGGCGTGGAGACGCCGATCAATCAGGTTGCGAACATTCAGGTTCCTGAGGCTCGCATGATCGTGGTAACTCCCTGGGATGCCTCTCTTTTGCGCGAGCTTGAGCGTGCCCTGCAAATGTCTGATCTTGGCATTCCACCTAACAATGACGGCAAGAATCTGCGCCTTATTTTCCCGCCTTTGACAGAAGACAGAAGACGTGATCTGACTAAACAGGTCGGCAAAATGGGTGAAGAGGCCAAGGTGGCGGTACGCAACATTCGCCGTGAAGCTATCGATGCCTTTAAGAACAAGCTTAAACATAAAGAGATTTCCGAAGATGTCTACTATGATATCGAAACCGAGATCCAGCAATTGACTGATCGTTTTGTAGAAAAGGTCGATGAGGCAGTATCCGCTAAAGACAAAGAGCTGATGGAGATTTAGTCGCGAGGAAGACATGAGATTTTCTGAAGCGATCTATAAGATTTTCCGGCAGGGGAAAAAGTCGTCTGTTGTTGAATTAAGCGCCGAGGCTAAAAAGCATCTGCCCGGACATATTGCAGTGATTATGGACGGCAATGGGCGCTGGGCAAAAAAGAGAGGCTTGCCGCGTCAAAGCGGTCATTATGCCGGCGGCGAGAATCTTTACAATCTCTGCAGCTGGTGCATAGATTACGGCATCAAATACACCACTGTCTTCGCATTTTCTACTGAGAACTGGCAGCGTCCTCAAAAGGAAGTAGATTCCCTGATGGATTTATTTTTGGATTTCTTCGACCATTATGAGGATAAATTAGCCGCTGAAGGTGTCCGCCTGAGGTTTAGCGGTGAGATTGACGCTTTACCTCTCAAGGTGCAGGAGACTGTCCAAAAGGCCGAAGCTCAATCGATTGAGCGGAATAATCTTCATTTAATTGTTGCCTTTAATTATGGCGGCAGAAGAGAAATCGTTCAGGCAACCCAAAAGCTGGTTGATAAATGCCTGGCAGGGCAACTCACCTCAGAGCTGATTACAGAAGATGAATTTGCAAAATATCTTTATCTGCCGGATGTTCCCGATCCTGATCTGATTATTCGCCCTTCCGGCGAACTGCGCTTATCCAATTTTCTTTTATGGCAGTCCGCTTACAGTGAATTTTGGTTTTCCGATGTGTTATGGCCTGATTTCAGTAAAGATGATTTAGCCGACGCGATAAATGATTACGCATCCCGACAACGACGTTTCGGGGGTGTAAAGGGAGAATGAGGAGGCAAATATGATGAATTCAAGCGAAGATACCGGCGGCATCCGCAGACCCTATGAATATGAGCTCTCAGATTCAGGCAAGGATACCGGCGGCATCCGCAGACCCTATGAATATGAGCTCTCAGATGAGCCTCAGTATGAGCCGGTCAGGAAGAGACCGCCCAAGAATTTAAAGACCAGAGTATCCACTGCAGTAATTTTCTTGCTGGTCATGGCGGCCTTTCTAATTCCGGGCTATTGGCTGCCCTGGATTTTGCTGATACTTTTTGCCCTGATAGCCTTGATCGGCGGCTCTGAGTTCAGCTCGGCGATGCGCATGGCGGGTTACTCGCATAAACCGTGGATAGTGCCTCTGTGCGCGCTGATATCCGTCTTCACTCCGTTTATAAGTATCGGCTTTGCCAGGAAGGAATTTGTTGTCTGGTCATCAGGCTGGCCCGGCATGGCCATGCTGATAGCCATACTGTTATTGTGGCTGATGGTCGCTTTGGCTTTGATGATCCCGCTGATCCGATATGGTGTGCAGGCTTTGACTGGCGCTTTAGTATCAGCTACAGGCATCATATACATTTCGTTTCCTCTGGTTTCAGCGGCTGCGATCCTGTACACCTTGCCCGCAGGCTGGTTCTGGCTGCTCACAGCCATAGCAGTTCCCTGGATCTCTGACACTGCCGCCTATTTCACCGGCTCCTTTATAGGTGTGCACAAGATCTTTCCCCGCATAAGTCCCAATAAGACCGTTGAAGGCTTTATCGGCGGCCTCATCGGACCTGTTATAGCTATGATGATCTGGCTGCCTCTGGTCCTAGCTCCCCGAAGTGAACATCTTGTTTCACCCTCGACAGCAGTTCTGCTTGCCTATGGAGTGCTGTTCGGATTATTACTGGGTCTGTTCTCACAATTAGGTGATTTGTTCGCATCAGCTTTAAAGCGCTGGGCCGGTGTCAAGGACTTTGGCAATATCCTGCCCGGGCACGGAGGAATTTTAGATCGCTTTGACAGTACCTTTTTTACCTTGCCGTTAACGCTCTTGCTGGGTCTGCTCTACTTTGGAGTCTGATTTGCATAAGACAATATCCATTTTAGGTTCTACCGGTTCAATTGGCAGGCAGACTCTGGAAGTTGCCCGCGAGCTGAACCTTGCCGTTGAGGCTTTAACCTGCAACCGCAACGTCGCCCTGCTGGCCGAGCAGATCCAAGAATTCAGGCCTGCTGCGGTTAGTGTCGGCACTGCTGAAGCAGCCTCTGAACTGCTCACATTGCTGCAGACGAAAGATATAAAAAAGACGGACATCCCGGAAATATTTAGCGGCGAAGAAGGACTCGTAACCGCTGCCACCATGCCCGGTCTGGATCTGGTAATGGCGGCCATTGTGGGATTTTCAGGACTGAAACCGGTACTGGCTGCACTGGATGCCGGTTATGATGTAGCGCTGGCTAACAAAGAGACGCTCGTTGCCGGCGGCTCCCTGGTTATGGATCTGGCCCATAGGAAGAAGGCGAAAATCCTGCCGGTCGACAGTGAACACTCAGCGATCTGGCAATGTCTGAACGGCGCTCCTGACCAAAAGTTCAGCAGAATATTTCTGACTGCTTCAGGCGGTCCTTTCCGCGGCTATAGCGGAGCCGAACTGAAAAATGTGACTTTGGCCATGGCGCTAAAGCATCCGACCTGGGATATGGGAGCGAAAATCTCGATCGATTCAGCCACTATGATGAACAAAGGCTTAGAGATTATCGAAGCCTGTCATTTATTTTCCTGCCCGCCTGAGCAAATTGAGGTAGCGGTTCATCCGCAAAGTATTATTCATTCCATGGTCGAATTAGAGGATGGCTCTGTGTTGGCGCAGCTGGGATTCCCGGACATGCGCCTTCCCATCCGGCTGGCGATAACATGGCCGGAGCGTCCGCCTGCTTCGTATCACGAACCTTTTGATCCCTTTTCCCCCCAGGCTTCACAGCTGACCTTTGAGAGAGCGGATGAGGGAGCTTTCCCGGCTTTAGGCTTAGCCCGCGCAGCTATAACAGAGGGCGGTCTGGCTCCCTGTATACTGAATGCCGCCAATGAAGCGGCAGTAAAGCTCTTCCTGGATGAGAAGATATCCTTTCCCCGCATCTGGCAAATTGTAGCCGAAGAAATGGCTGCAAAAAGAGCAAATATTACGAACCCGGACTATGAGATCCTTAATTTTACCCATCATGATACAATGGACCGCATCTGGAAAAAATATTTGTAATATACTAATATTTACTAATTCAATATTTATGGAGTAAAGCATGACTTTAGTTTCAATCCTGACAGGTTTAATCCTGATCAGCATTATTATGATACTTCACGAGCTAGGCCACTATGTGACAGCTCGTTTATTAGGTTTTAAAATCGAGCAATTCTCACTCTTCATGGGACCAGTTCTGTATGAACGGGAGAAAAATGGCACCAAATTCAATATAAAGCTGCTGCCCATTGGCGCTTCAGTCAGTTTTGCCGGCGAGCAGGAAGTAATTGAAGGTCAGACAGGAGATACCAAGTATGATCCTGATGACCCGGGCTTGTTTCACAACCGTCCGCGCTGGGGCAGGGCACTGGTTGTCGCCATGGGTCCGATCGTCAATCTGCTCTCCGCTTTCCTGGTCTTCATCATTCTTTTCTCCTGGACCGGCGCTGTTTCGCCTGAGCTGCAGGCGCCTCCCGCAGATTCTCTGGCAGCCCGGTATGAGATAGAAGCAGGGGACGAGCTCATCAGCATCAACGGCAGCAGAATCCGCACAGATATGGATTATTCCATGACCATGATGTTTACGCAAAACGATGATGATCTCATCCTGGAAGTCAAAAAGGCTAACGATGACGTGAAGCGTATCGTCATGAAGCCTGAGGTTTCCGAGATTAGATGGATGGTGGGAATTGTCGCTGTTGAGAGAACAGACGGCAATTTCGAGATAATCGCTGTTGACCCCCAATCCAATCAGGGGAATCCCGTTCTGCAAGAAGAAGACGTAGTCTTGACAATTGAAAATATCCCTTATGCCGAAGGCGATAAGATCCGGGAACGGATAGCCGAGAAAGCGGGCGGTGTCGTCGAAGTCGATATCATTCGTAACGGAAAGAGCATGGTAATTGAAACAAAGCCCACCCAGCTGGAAGTATACCGCGATCCGGGCCTTGTCCTGACACTGAATAAGAACTTCGGCTCAGCTGTAAGCGCTGCGGCGAAATATCCCTGGTCGATCATCAGGGCGACCGGCAGAGGTCTGAGCATGCTTTTTAGAGGCGAGGTTTCTGTTCAGGACAGTCTTGCCGGACCTATCGGCATTGTCTCTATGGTAGGGGATGTAGTCCAGCAAAAGCAGCCTCTGGGAATAATTGTTCAGCAGCTGCTGATGTATCTGGGCCTGCTTTCCGTAGCCGTTGGAGCTACGAATCTGCTGCCGATTCCGCCGTTCGACGGCAATCATCTGGTCGTCCTGGCTATTGAAGGCGGCATGCGCAAAGATCTGCCCATGCGGGTCAAGCATGCCATAAGCAGTATCGGTTTATTTGTTGTATTAGCCCTGCTGATTCTTGTCATCTTTGTGGATCTGAGCAGAATATTTGGCTTTTGAGGTAACGATGAGGCGGATAACGAAACAAGTTCAGATAGGCGGCGTAAAAATCGGCGGCGGAAGTCCTGTTGTCGTCCAGTCGATGAACACAACCAAGACTGAAGATGTCGAGGCCACCGTTGCTCAGATCTTCGAGCTGGCTGCGGCAGGCTGCGAGATAACCAGACTGGCCGTCCCGGACGCCGATGCTGCCAAAGCTTTAGCGGAGATCTGTCCCAAGAGCGTTCTGCCCATCGTGGCAGACATACATTTCGATTACCGTCTCGCCCTGACAGCGATAAATAATGGTGTAAACGCTTTAAGAATCAATCCGGGCAACCTGAGAGAAAATGAAGGTCTGGCCAAGATCGCCAAAGCTGCCCGAATCAGGAGCATCCCCATTAGAGTCGGCGTCAATGCCGGTTCCCTGAATCGTAAAATAATTGAAAAATATGGCGGCATCAATGAGGAAGCCATGGCTTATTCAGCCCTCAATGCGGCTAATCAATTGGAGTTGGAAGGCTTCTATGATATCTGCCTGTCCGTCAAGGCCTCTGATCCCATGCTGACGATTAAGAGCTACCGCCTTTTATCAGAGCTGACTGATTATCCTCTGCACCTGGGAGTTACTGAAGCAGGCACTCTCTGGGAGGGCACAATACGATCGGCTGTAGGAATCGGTACGTTACTGGCGGAAGGAATCGGCGATACAATCCGGGTCTCTCTGACAGCCGATCCTGTCGAAGAAGTGCGAGCCGCCTACGCTATTTTAAGAGCGCTGAATCTTCGCGAACAAGGACCTGTACTCATAAGCTGCCCGACCTGCGGACGTACTGAGGTTGATCTGATGACTCTGGCGCGCGAAGTTGAGCTTCGCCTGAGCAAGATCGAAACCCCGCTGATTGTGGCCGTTATGGGCTGTGTCGTCAATGGCCCCGGGGAAGCGCGGGAAGCCGATATTGGACTGGCAGGCGGCAAAGGCGAATTTGTTCTCTTCAAAAAGGGGCATGCTGTGAGAAAAGTTTCCGAGCAAAAGGCGGTCGAGGAACTATTTGCTGAAATCGAGCGCATGGAAGCAGAAGGTCAGGCAGAGGAGCAATGAATGAACGCTCATTATCCTCATGGCTGACTAAGCTTATCCCTGCTGTCTCTGCCGAGAGCAGCAGTTTCAACATCACTGCCAAAGTACATTCAGTACAAGCATGCCCTCAAGAGTCACGCTTGATTTTGAAGCTGCTTTTTCCGGCGCCTCCCGCCGCAGCAGCAATAATCCGGCTCGAAGAGGAACTGGAGAAGGCCTGCAGCATCTCAGAGGTCATCATAGATCAGAAAATTGATAATAATAGCTCCTTGCCGAAAAAAGATCAGAAAATTGATGCTGATAGCTCCTTGCCGGGAGAAGATCAGGAAATTAATAAAAATAGCGGCTTGGAGAGAGAAAAATATTTCGCCGCACTTATGCCCTGGCTCTTAAGACACTGTCAGAACCAGGACGCCCTTTGCTATTCCTGGCTGCAAGACAGCAGTCTTAAATATGAGAACGGGCGGCTGAAGATTCGGGTGCCTGCCAATACAACAGAAATTATTGTAAATCAAGGCTATGAATGGCTGGAAAGATTTATCCGGGACTATGCTGCTTTTGCCGCAGAAATTGAACTCACGCAAGGACAAGATGTTTTGCCGGTTGATAGTGCACCGTTTCTGACTGCGGAAATAATCTCCAGCCTGGAAGCGCAGAGGGAAGAACGCAGCAAGGCGGAAGCGGAGCAGGGCAGCGATTATGGCAGCGGTTACGGCAATGGCGGCTGGAGCAGCAGTAACGGCCAAAGTAATGGCAACGGCAGGAATAAAGGAAAGTCAAGGTGGGATAACTGCAAGTGGGGATATTTCTCTAAAAAGCCGTGGCCTATAACAGAAGTTTCTGCCATCGACAGCGACCTGGATAAGGTCAGACTGCAAGCTGAAATATTTGACCTCGATAAGATGATTACCAAAAACGGTAATCTCATGGTTCGTTTCGCCGTGACGGACAAACTGGATTCCGTCAGCTGCCGACTTTTTACCGCTCCGGAGGATGAAGCGGCTTTTGATGACCTGTTTCGTCATGGCTATGTCGAGCTGGAAGGCAGAGTAAAAGAAGATAATTATTCCAAAGAGCTGGTTATTGATATTTCCGGCATCCGTCCCCTCAATCGCCCGCTAGAAAGAGCAGATAATGCTCCGGAGAAGAGAGTAGAACTGCACATTCATTCCAAGATGAGCGCCAAGGACGGGCTTATCAATGTCTCGGACGTTGTGACCAGAGCTGCTCAATTCGGTCATTCCGCAGTTGCTCTGACAGATCACGGGGTTGTTCAGGGCTTTCCTGAAGCGGCGGAAACCGCAGCCAAACTGGCTCGAAAAGGCAAAGATATTAAGCTGATTTATGGCCTGGAAGGCTATCTGATTAATGACGGTGACTGTGTCGGCTGGGTATTAGACGAGGCCGAACTCTCTCAAGGATTCGTCTCTTTGCAGATCGTTACCACCGGCTCGGATCCCTCCCTTGATCGCCTCGTGGCAGTGGCGGCAGTTCATTTTGAGCCGGACGGGCTGGGGGGTTATCGGGCAGGGGATAAGTTTTCCCAACTGATAAACCCCGGCATAACTTTGGACGAAGACACCAAAGAGCAGACCGGTCTTTCTGATGCCATGCTCAGCGCAATGCCCTCAGCACTGACAATTTTACCTGTGCTTTTATCTTTTATTGACGGACTGCCTGTAGTCGGACAGGATGTTATAACTCAATTATCCTTCCTGCGCTGCGAAGGCTTCAGGACGGAGCCCGGCAGCCCTCGGCTAAAGTTCAATCACTCCGCCGTAGATACAACAAAGCTGGCGCAAAAGATGCTTCCGGATCTCCCCGGTTACAGTCAGGCACAGATAGCGAAAGCTCTTAATATCGATAATTCGGCCGCCCCGGAAGCTCCTGCTGTCAATGATGCGGCCGCCCCGAAAGCTCCGGCTGCCAATGATGCGCCCGCCCCGAAAACTGCAGACAGCAATATTTCAGCCATCCCTGCGCATAAGACAAAGGCTGAGCACCAGGCCGGATCAGGCGGAGAAATTTTCGCCGCTTTGCTGGCTCGTTCCGGCTGCCAAAGCATTGCCGGATTAAATGAGAAATTTGGCCGCAAGAGCTTTGAGCAGATGCGACAAGAGAAACTAAAGAGTTCCCATATCATCATTTTGGCCGCTGAGGAGGTTGGTTTATATAATCTCTATCGTCTGGTGTCTCTGGCGCATCTGGAAGATTTCTATTACAGACCGCGAATCAGAAAGAGCTGGCTGGAGTATTTCGGCACCGGCATCATCAAAGGAGCTGCCTGCAGCCAGGGCGAAGTTTATAGAAGTGTGCTGGACAAGTATCAGAAGACAGGTTACGACTATGATTTGACTTTGGCGAATCTGTCTGACCCTGAACTGTTACAGCTGGCATCAGCTTATGATTATCTGGAAGTACAGCCGCTGACAAATACATATTATCTCTTGTCCGATATAGAGTACCCGCTGCGCAATGAGGAAGATCTGAAGAATCTCAACCATCTGGTAATCGAGCTGGCCAAACTGGTCTCTCGCCCGGTCTGCGCCACGGGAGATGCTCATTATCTGGATAAGGGAGATCAGATCTACAGGACCATCCTGACAAATGATCTCGGGTTTAAGACCGGAGAGAATGAGGCCGAACTATATTTCCGCACAACAGAAGAGATGTTATCTGAGTTTTCCTATCTGGGTGAGGAACTGGCAAGAGAGATCGTCATTTCCAATTCTAATATGATCGCTGACAAGATCAAACCGGGGTTGAGACCTTTCCCGGCAGGCTCTTTCCCGCCCGTCGTCGAGCAGGCGGAGGAAGTGCTGAACGAGAGGATCATGAAGACCGCTTTAGATATTTACGGGCAAGACGGTCAACTGCCTGAAGCGGTAGAAAAGCGCATAAAGCGGGAGATGAACTCCATTCTCGATAACGGTTTTGCCGTTATGTACTATATTACCAGTGAGCTGGTGCGAAAATCCAACTCCGACGGCTATATTGTCGGCTCCAGAGGCTCGGTCGGTTCATCGCTGGCAGCGACACTGTGCGGAATAACTGAGGTTAATCCTTTGCCTCCCCACTATGTTTGTCCGGACTGTCATTATACCGAGTTTGATGAGAGCGGAGAGTACGGCTCCGGCTATGATTTGCCGCCAAAGGATTGTCCGGACTGTTCCGTGCCAATGACCAGAGAGGGTCAGGACATTCCCTTTGAGACCTTCCTCGGCTTTGACGGTGACAAGCAGCCGGACATCGATCTGAACTTCTCCGGCGTTTATCAGGCCAGGGCGCATAGATTTATCGAGGAGATGTTTGGCAAAGATTATACCTTCCGCGCCGGCACGATCTCCGGCTATGCGGAGAAGAATTCCAGTGCCATGGTACACAATTATTACGAAGAAGAGGGCAGACCGGTCCGGCGTGCGGAAATTCGGCGTCTGGCGTCAGGCATCAGCGGCGTACGGCGCACTACCGGCCAGCATCCCGGCGGTATCGTAATCGTACCCAGACAATATGAAATCTACGATTTCACCCCCATTCAATACCCGGCGGACAAATCCCAATCCGGCGTTGTCACCACTCACTTCGACTTTAACGCCCTGCATGACACGATCCTCAAACTGGACATCCTGGGGCATGATGATCCCTCCATGCTGAAAATGCTGGGAGACACTACGGGCGTTGACGTCACGAACATTCCCATACCTGATCCCAAAGTCATGTCTTTGTTCCGGAGCACAGAAGCGCTGGGTATCCCGGATGAGGAGTCGAGCATCGGCTCAGCAGTCATAGGGCTGCCGGAGATGGGTACCTTTGCCGCCCGCAGAATGATAGCCGAGACTAAACCTGCCCGTTATTACGACCTTGTGCAGATCTCCGGCCTCTCGCACGGCAGAGGTGTGTGGGCAGGGAATGCCCAGGATCTGATTCAAGATGAAACCTGTACTCTGGACGAGGTCATCGGCTGCAGAGACAGCATCATGACCCGCCTGATCTATAGCGGCGTACCGAACAAAATCGCCTTCGACATAATGGAAAGAGTGCGCAAGGGCAAAGGCTTATTGCCCGAGCAGGAAGAGGAGATGCGCGCCTGCAATATCCCTGAGTGGTATATAGAAAGCTGTCAGAAGATTCAATATATGTTTCCGAAGGCGCATGCCGTTGCCTACACTATCTCCAGTCTGCGTATCGCCTGGTTCAAAGTCTATCACCCCGAGGCATACTATTGCTCTTATTTCACAGTCCGTGCCGGTGAATTAGACAGCACACTCATGTGTCAGGCACCTCATGAAGTAAGGAAAGTTCGGCGCGAACTGGGCAGCAAAGGCGGACGTCTGGACGCTAGAGAACAGAAAATTTATTATATTCTCGAGCTGATCGAGGAAATGCAGCAAAGGGAAATCGACTTTCTGCCAATTTCTATTAAAAATTCAGCGGCTAATGAATTTTATTCACCCGGGGCAGGCAAGATAGTTCCTCCCCTGTCAGCTATCCCCGGCGTCTCTGCCGCACAGGCTGAACAGATCGTACAAGCGAGAGAGAAAACCCCTTTTGCCACTCAGGATGATCTGTCCCTCCGTGGCAATGTCGGTCCTGCTGTACTGCAGGCACTGCAGGAAGCCGGCTGTTTACAGGACTTGCCTGTCAGCGATCAGATCGATATATTCTCCTTAATGGAGGCTTGATCTCAATGTATGCGCAAATCTGGATAGAAGAAGCTACCCGGGACTTTGACCGTGATTGGACCTATGAAATACCGGAGAATCTGGCAGGGAAGATAAAGCCTGGCTGTCTGGTTGAGGTGCCGTTTGCCAGGCGCAAGCAGCCGGTCAGAGCGTATGTGTATAAAGTATCTCAGGAGAGACCTGCCTCATCAGAAGAGCTGGAACTGCGCAGTATCTCAGGATTGCTGCTGCCTGAGCCGGTCGTTACTCCGGAGATGCTGGAGCTGGCCCGGGAAATGCGCAGAAGATATTTTTGTTCCCGGGGGCGGGCAGTGCGTACCATGGTTCCTGCCACCGTGACAAAAGTAGGCGACAAAAAGGAGCTGGCGGCCAGACTGGCTGATCCTGCCGCTGTCATAGGCATGCTGGCCGAAGACGAGCTTACCAGTCTCGGGCATATCCGTGTCTGTGAATTCCTGCTCGTGCATGAATCCGCGCTGCTGTCAGAAATAAGGCAGGCCTGTCAGGTCAGCAGCGGCGTGCTGACGTATATGAAGAACAAAGGCATTCTGGAGTACTTTTCCCAGGAAGTCAGACGTGAGCTTGACCCGGCAAACGTTATCGAACTGCCGTCGCAGACAATCGTTTCAACAACTGAGCAAGTCCAGGCAGTTGAGAGTATAAATTTTGCTTTGGCAAAAACTGAGCAAGGCAGTTTAAAAGAATTTCTTCTGGCGGGTGTCACAGGCTCAGGCAAGACCGAAATTTATCTGCAGACCGCAGCCAAAACCCTGGCTCAGGGCAGAAGTGTCCTCATACTGGTTCCGGAGATTGCCTTGACGCCACTAATGATGGCCAGGGTGTCAGAGCGTTTTCAGGATGAAGTAGCTATCCTCCACAGCCGGCTCACTCCGGTCGAGCGTTATGAGACCTGGAAGCGCATTCTGCAAGGTGAGAAGCGCATAGTTGTCGGCGCCCGTTCCGCAGTTTTCGCCCCTCTTACCAATTTAGGTCTCATCGTCGTGGACGAAGAGCAGGATCAAAGCTATAAGTCAGAGACAACGCCCCGCTATCACGCAGTGGAACTGGCCCGAATCAGAGCCGTGCTGAACGGCTCGGTGCTCGTGCTCGGCTCCGCCACACCCTCAGTCGAGACCAGTTATCGAGCCATGGAAGGTCGCAGCACCAAGCTGGAACTGGCGAACAGAGTGGGCGAAGCCGGCATGGCTGAAGTAAAAATTGTCGACATGCGCCGGGAGAGAGCGGCCGGACATAAGAGCCTTTTCAGCAGGCCTTTAACGAAGGCGCTTAAGGTGACGTTCGCCAGGAATGAACAGGCGATGCTGCTAATCAATCGACGGGGCTTCTCTACCACAATTATTTGTAATGACTGCGGGCAAAGCCTTACCTGTCCCAGTTGTGATATAGCTTTAACTGTCCATAAGAATCCCTGGCAGAAGGACGAGACCGGCGGCCACCTCATCTGTCACTATTGCGGCAAGGTGTCCCCTCTGCCGTCTGAATGTCCTGTCTGTTGCAGCGAGGAATTAGGCCGGGTGGGCGCAGGAACTCAGCAAGCTGAAGACTTATTTGCGGAAATGTTCAGCTCCGCCTCAGCGGTGAGAATGGATCTTGATACCACCAGCGGTCGCTATTCGCATCAGGAAATTCTCGATGCTTTCGCACGCCGCGAATACGACTGCCTGATCGGCACTCAGATGATCGCCAAAGGACACGATTTCCATAACGTAACACTTGTGGGAGTCTTGTCAGCAGATCAGATACTGGCCCAAAGTGATTATCGCGCCAGAGAGCACGCGTTTCAGCTGCTGACACAGGCGGCAGGAAGAGCGGGCAGGGGAGACTTGCCTGGACTGGTGATCATTCAGACATTTCAGCCGGACAACACTGTGATCCGGACAGCGGCCAGACAGGACTTTCCCGCCTTTCTGGAACATGAGCTGCAGTTTCGTAAGAGAGCAGGCTATCCGCCCTTTGGCCATATTGGTCTGATTTTGGTCTCCGGCCGCCGCGATGATCAGGTCAGAAAGCAGGCTCAGCTGCTGGAAAGTCATTTGCGAGATCAGCTGGAACGATATCCTGCTAGCTTTGGGGGAACTGAGCTGCTGCCCTTCCAGAAGGCTCCCCTGGCCAGGCTGCGAGGCAGATACCGCTATCGTTTAATTGCCAAATCCCCCTCCAGGGAAGAGTTAACCCTTTTACTGCGGGCAGCAGACAGTTTTAAGCGCCAGAAGGAAATCACGGTAGTCCTGGATATTGACCCCTATTCCATGCTTTAAGCACAGGGGAAGAATTGCCCCCTTTTACTGCAGCAGACAGTTTTAAGCGCCGAAAGGAAATCACGGCAGTCCCGGATATTAACCCCTATTCCATGCTTTAGGCCGGAGCATGATATAATCATGGTTTAGGAGGATGAATTTAATGGCACTACGCAAGATTTTAATTGAAGGCGATCCCACCTTGCGCAAGAAGTCACGCCCGGTAACAGAGTTTAACGAAAGGCTCTGTCTTTTAGCCGAGGACATGAAAGATACAATGCGTGAGTATAACGGAGTTGGTCTTGCCGCACCTCAAATCGGAATTTTACGCAGAGTTTTTGTTATGAATCTGGGCGGAGAAGATGATGAAGACATCATAGCTGTCAATCCGCGTATTATTGAGCAGGAAGGCGCAGTAACTGGGCAGGAAGGCTGCCTGTCTTTGCCCGGCCTGGTCGGAAATGTTGAACGGCCGGAGCGTCTTATCCTTGAGGCTGAAGACCTGGAAGGTAATACCTGGCAGCGCGAGTTTACCGGACTTGGTGCTGTTTGCGTCTGTCATGAGACTGACCACCTCGACGGCATCTTATATCGAGACAAGGCGTTAGAGCCTTTGACCAGCGTTGAGAATGTCACAGAGGACGAGGAAGCTGATGAGCATCAAGAACTATAAACTGGTATTCATGGGGACGCCTGAATTCGCTGTAGAATTTCTCCGGCATCTCAAAGCAGGCGGCATCTTGCCCGACCTTATTATTACGCAGCCGGACAAGCCGCAGGGCAGAAAGATGGAGCTTTGTCCGCCGCCGGCCAAGGTCTGGGGTCAGGACAATGAAGTGCCGGTCTGGCAGCCGGAGAAAGCCCGTGATGAAGATTTTCTAAATAAGCTCAGAGAATTCAAGCCTGATCTTATTCTGACCGCATCATACGGTCAGATACTGCCGCAGGCTCTATTAGATATTCCCAGATACGGCTGTCTGAATGTGCATCCTTCGCTGCTGCCTCTTTATCGCGGCGCATCGCCTGTGCAAGCAGCAATTATTGCAGGTGATACGGTTACCGGCGTCACTGTCATGATTATGGAGGCAGGACTGGACAGCGGCCTGATATTGTCTCAAAAGGAATATCCTCTCACAGAAGACATTACAGCAGGAGAGCTGCTGCTTGATTTAGCCCGCCTGGGCGCGGACATGGTCTTAGAGCTTCTTCCCGCATTTCTGGCAGGAGAAATTGAAGCCCGGGAGCAAGATGACAGTCAGGCGACATACGCCGGACGCCTGGACCGCGAAACAGGCAAAGTAGATTGGACTTTGTCTGCCCGCGAGATACACAATCTCATTCGCGGCACACAGCCTTGGCCAGGAGCTTATACTTACTGCGCAGGCAAAAGATTAAAGATTCTCTCTTCCAGCGTTTTAGATGATTCCGGCAAGAACTTCGCCCCGCCCGGAACTCTCGTCAGCTGTCGTAATACTATCACCGTTGCCTGTGGCACCGGACTTATTGACCTGGAGATAATCCAACCGGCAGGCAGCAGGATTATGCCTTGCTGCGACTGCGCTCATAATTATTCTGAAGGGACTGTCTTAGGCGAATAGTATATTCCATGAATAAAGAAAGTAAACAACTTAAGCAAGACTTCTACTCTCTTTCTCTGCCGGACATTAAAGCCTGGTGCGAGAAACAGGGATTGGAGTCTTATCGTGCTGACCAGATTTTCACCTGGCAAAAGAAAGGTCTGACTGAATTTGCTGAAATGTCCGACATCAGCAAAGATATCCGTCAGAGACTGACACAAGAGTTTGATGCGATTCCTTTGCAGGTGAGCCGGGAAATCTCCTCTGCGCAGGACAAGACGAAGAAGTACGTTCTCGCCCTGCGCGACGGCAACGTCATTGAAGCAGTATTGATGCGCTATAAATACGGTTATTCCGTCTGTATCTCGACTCAGGTCGGCTGCCGTATGCGCTGTGCTTTCTGCGCTTCGTCAGCCTTGAGTTTCGTGCGCAACCTCAGCGCCGGCGAAATGCTGGCCCAGGTTGCTCTCATTAACCGCTTAAACAATAGCGAGGTTAAACGTGTCACCATCATGGGCATCGGCGAACCTTTTGATAATTATGCAAATCTGGTGGAGTTTCTTAAGCGTCTGAATGACCCCAAGGGGCTCAATATAAGCCTCAGGAGGGTCACTTTATCAACTTGCGGCATTATAGATAAAATGTTAGAATTCGTAAACGAATGTTTATATATTACGCTATCGGTCTCACTTCACGCTCCAAATCAAGGGATTCGTGAAAAATTGATGCCGACAGCGAAAAAATATCGATTTCCGGACTTGATCAACGCCGGCGAACATTACGCCAGAAAAAGCGGAAGAAGAATAACATACGAATATGCTCTCTTCTCCGGAATAAATGATCAGGAAAAACATGCTCAGGAGCTGGCAACAGCCTTAAGAGGTAGAAACTGTCACGTGAACATTATACCTGCTAATGAAGTGCCGGGATTTCCATTTCGACCTTCTTTTGAGACAACAATTCAACGGTTCATGCAAGTCTTGGAGCAAAATGGTGTCAATGTAACGCGCAGGCGTGAACTGGGAGCGGATATCGCTGCAGCCTGCGGACAGCTAAGGAGAAGTTACGAAGGTGCTTGAAAATCTGCATTATGCGGCGATGAGCCGGAAAGGTCCCGCCAGACAAGGCAATGAGGACAATTTCGCCATTATCAGCAAAGAGAATGTTTATCCGGTTGTGCTTGTGGTTGCAGACGGCATGGGCGGTCATTTAAACGGCGAATTGGCAAGCAAGACGGCGGTAGAGGGAGTAAGGGATGATCTCTTCTCTCAACTGCCTGACAAAGAAGATAAAGATAAGATTGAGAAAATATTGGAAGATACTACCCAGGAAATAAATATAACTATCTATAAACGATCACTGGAGAAGGATGCTAACACAGGCATGGGCACGACGATGACCTGCGCGGTCATTTACCCGACCTTGCTCTATCTCTGCCAAATTGGCGACAGCAGATGTTATCGCATGCGCTCAGATAAGCTGGAACAGATGACCAGAGATCAGACGCTGGTGCAGGAGATGATTGATCTGGGCGAGATAGATGACCAGGAAGCCAGGCAGCATCCGCAAAGACATATTTTGACACAGGCACTGGGTTCGCCTGACTACATTAGTCCCGGCATCAGCACTCATGAAATCAAAAAAGATGACCGTTATCTGCTTTGCAGTGACGGGTTACATGGGTTTTTGCCGGACGAAGACATCAGCCGGATCATGCAAGATTCTGACAGCGCCAAGGAAGCTGCAGGAAGATTAGTAGACAAAGCCCTCGCTTCCGGAGGGCAGGATGATGTCACAGTGATTGTCGCCTTTGCAGGCAATGGAGGCTCTAATGAGAGAGAGTAATTACCAGTTCGCCGCAGGCACAATTATTGGCGGGCGATACAGTATAATCCGCAGTTTAGGTCAGGGAGGCATGGCCTCTGTTTACCTTGCTCAAGACATGGACCTGGGCACAGAAGTCGCTTTGAAACTGATGCGGGGCGAATTGACAGATGACCCGGAATTCATTAAGCGCTTCGCCACAGAGGCACGCGCTGCCGCCAGTCTTGACAATCCAAATATCGTCCGCGTTCTGGATTACGGACAAGACGGACGAACCAGATATATCGTGCAGGAATATGTCGAAGGCCATACCCTTAAGGAACTGATCCAGGAACATGGTCATTTGGATTACAGGCTGGCGACACCTCTGATGATTCAGATTGGTCTCGCGCTGGAGCACGCTCATCAGCGCGGCATTATCCACAGAGACATTAAACCCCAGAATATTCTTATCACTCCCGATATGGTTGCCAAGGTAACTGACTTTGGCATTGCCCGCACATCTGACGCCAACACTATTACCCTGACCGGCGGCATGGTGATCGGATCAGTCCATTATTTCTCACCTGAGCAAGCCAGAGGCGGAGCGATTACGACCCGTTCCGACCTGTACTCCTTAGGCGTGGTTTTCTATGAAATGCTTAGCGGACATCTGCCTTTTGACGGAGAATCTTCCGTAGCGGTGGCGATTAAGCATCTGCAGGAAACACCGGAGCCGCCCTCAACATACGTGCGCACTCTGCCGCCTGCCCTAGACGATATAGTCAATAAAGCCATGCAGAAGAACCCGGATGGCCGTTATCAGTCAGCCCGCGAATTCGTAGATGAACTGGACGCATTCATGATCGATCCGGATGGCGTATATGGTGTAATCCCTCAGTCAGCAAAAAGCTGGGATGGCTCTACATCAGCCATCGGCTTACAGAAACAGCAAGCCAATTACAACAAACTTCGTGAAATTGAACAAACTTACAACAAGAGAAGAACCTCCCGTTACCGTGACACTGCCCTGGTATTCGGCATTGTGGCGGTGGCTCTGGTCTTAGTTGCAGTATTGGTAATCTGGTTAGTACAAAGATTTGATAATCCTGTTGAAGAACCGACCACTGATTTGGTATTGGCTAATTTTGTCGGTGAGTATTACGAGGACGTGCTGGAGGATTTAGAAGAATTGCGGGATCAAGGTCTGGAAATCGAGGTTTTCAGCGAGGTGGACGATACCGTTGATGTCGGCGTCATTTTTCGCCAGGATCCGGAGTCAGACAACACAGTCAAAATTAACCCCGCCAGCACCATACTGAAACTGTATGTCAGTCAAGGCCAGGACAGCGTAGCAGTCCCGGATGTAACCGGGCTGTCAACATTGGCAGCTCAGGAGATATTAACTGCGGAGGATTTTCAAGTTGTCTTCCGGCAGGAATTCTCCGAAACTGTAGAGAGAGATACAGTGATTGGCACTATTCCTCAGGCAAACACACTGCAGGCCAAGGGCTCTACTATTACAATCATATCCAGTTCAGGCTCTGCCTCGGTGCAAGTGCCGGATATCACAAACCAGAGCCTGGCTCAGGCAGTGCAGATGCTGGAAGAGTCAAATCTTGTTTTGGGCGGTCAGACTACAATCGGAGGCCGCAGCATACCTGATTCAAAAAAGGTAGTAATAACACAAACTCCCGCAGCTAATTCCACTACGGAAAGCGGCAGCCGGGTCTCCGTACTGGTGGGAACGAGAGAAGACTATACTTATTATTTCAACCCGACACCAACACCGCAGCCGGTACAGATCATGCCGAATCTGGTTGGCAAAAATATGGCAGAAGCATACACATTGCTGAGCAGGGTCGGGATCAAGCACATCAATACATCGAGCATAGGGTCAGAGGCAGCTAACAAGCTCGATCCTCGCAATGAAGACCAATGGAACACGATTTATATTATCAAGCAGAGCATTAACGCCGACGACAGCTTCACGGCTGATACAGTAAATGTGGTGTATGGGACACAGCAGGATTATAATAATTACCTCAACCCGACCCCGACGCCCACAGATCCGCCGACAACCCCTACTCCTCAGTCAAGCGATATACCAGAGACGGATCCGTCTACTGCTTGAGGTTTATGATGACTGCGGACAGTAAGCTAAGACAAAATATTTATGCCAGCAGTTGATCCCGGTAAACCCAGAGCCGTTTTGCTGCGCGGTGTCGGCGGTCATTATCTGCTGCACAGCCATCAGGACAATTTTCAAGGTCTGGCTATGCTCCGCGGCATTTTGCGTCTGGAGAATGTCCGGCCGCTGCCGGGTGACAAGGCATTCTATGATCCAAGTGATGATCCGGATATCCCCTATGTCATAGAAGAGCTCCTGCCGCGCAAGAGCTTTCTTGCCAGACCCGGCGTAGCTAATCTGGATATGGTTCTGATAACAATTTCCGCCACTCATCCCCGGCCTGATCTCAGAATGGTTGATCGGCTGATCGTCATGTCGCACACTCACAATATCGAAGTAGTTTTGCTGATCAACAAAATGGACGAGCTTGACGAGCCGGCAGAAATCGATCACATCAAAGAAGAATATGCCGAGGCGGGCATCAGGATACTTGAAACCGGTTTTAATATAAGCGAAGTTGAGCTGGATCAGCTGAAGGATCTGATCAGGGGGAAAATGGTCTCCTTTGCCGGTCAATCAGGGACAGGTAAATCTACATTGCTTAATCGCCTGTTTGCCGCCAAACTGATGGAAATTGGCGACCTGTCCGACAAGATAGGACGGGGAAAACATACCACCCGACATACAGAACTGTTCCCCGTCGAAGATGGAGGCTATCTCGCCGACACCCCGGGATTCAGTCAGGTTAATCTGGCAGAAGCCGGCATTACAGTGGAAGATCTGGCCAATGGCTATGCTGAAATCCGCAAGGTCAAGCATTTGTGCCGTTTCGCCAGCTGCAGGCATGCAGGTGATCTTGGCTGTGCAGTATCAGAAGAGACAATGCCTCCGGGAAGATATGAGCGCTATTTAGAGCTTAGAGCTGAAATCGCTTCAGCTCAGGAATACTAAGTCCAAGTCACCGGGCTGATGCGAAATCGCTTCGGCTCAGAAATATAAAGTTTCGGCCACCGGCCACCGGCAAAGAATCTCTCAAAACTTTTATCACAAATGAATCTGGGATCATTAAGCGCAGAAAACTAAACTCAATAATGTTAAGATCAGAATATTAGACACCGGAATTTTAACCGGAGGAGTTGAAGAATGTTACCTTCATATACTGACACCGCAGGCAGACCCTTACTTTGTCCTTCTTTATTATCCTGCGATTTTGCCCGCATTGCTGATGAGATAGACAGGGTTAAAGCTGAGGTTGATATCTTGCACTGCGATATTATGGATGGCCATTTTGTTCCTAATCTTACTTTTGGTCCGCCGGTGGTGGCAAGAATAAGACAAGCCACAGATTTGCCTCTGGATGTACATCTAATGGTGTCACGTCCTGAAGACTGGGTAACTCCATTTGCTGAGGCAGGAGCGGACAGTCTGGTTTTGCAGATAGAAAGCACAGTTCACGCCCACCGTCTGGCGACCCGGATTAAAGAGCTGGGCTGTACAGCCGGAGTTTGTCTAAACCCGGCAACCCCTCTAAACGCTATAGAAGAATTACTGCCATTCGTGGATATGGTGCTGGTCATGACAGTGAACCCCGGCTTCGGCGGGCAGGCCTTTATTGCGGAGATGATTGACAAAGTTAAGCGCCTTCGCCAAATCAGCCGGGAGCGAAATCTGCCTTTGCATATTCAAGTTGACGGCGGCATTGACGAGAATACAGCTCCTCTGATGATTCAGGCCGGAGCCGATATGCTGGTTGCCGGCAGTGCGATCTTTGACCAAGATGATCCGGAGGCAGCAGCGAGGAAAATCTCTTTAGCCGCCAACACTGCTTATCTTGAAACTTTTGAAGTTATTTAGCAGAAAACACGGGAAAGTTGTCTGATATCTATGCTGACCATACCCTGGCAAAAAAGATGCAAATACAGAGCCGGCATCCTTTTGGGAGGAGATTTTCACCCGACCGGGGAAAGCACAGCTTTGCTGGCATCCTGCGATTTTCTGGCCGCTGCTGACAGCGGCGCCGCCTATGCCAGAGAGATGGGACGAGTTCCTGATCTGGCAGTGGGCGATTTTGATTCTATTACAGATTCGGACCTGGAGTGGCTGCAAGAAAACGATGTTCCCTTATATAACTATGCTGCCGACAAAGATGAAACTGATGCGGAACTGGCTGCCTATCTGCTCCTGGCAATGGAGGATTTAACAGCCTCCAATTCATTTCCGGACTATTTTAATGATATTCATCTTTCGCTGATCGCACACAAATCTTGGGAGAATGCAAAACTTAGAGACGATCTGGAACTATTGTTCCTCGGTGCTGCCGGATCAAGGCCGGATCATATGCTGGCCAATATCGCGCTGGCCCGAAAACTGACTGAGAAGGGGATACCCGTACTCTTAAGTGATGGGATAAGTCTGTTCGTTCCCCTTTGCGGCGCCAGCGAGGCGCGCATCCTTTGGCCCCGGGAGCCCGGTGAACAGCAAAAATGGCTTTTCTCCGCTTTAGCACAAAGCGATCTGGTTACAGATTTGAGTTATGATAATGTTCAGTTTCCCGTAGACAAGATAACAATCCCCCGCGGCACCAGTTTAGGGCTCAGCAACCGTTGTGCTGATCCTTCGCAGGTGGATTTTAACTACAGCTTTGCCAGCGGCAGTCTCTTAATAATAGTTACTCCTGAAGACTAAGTTAAACAGAAAATATATCAGCCGGAGCCAGCTAGAATTAGAAGAGTTGCGCTTTTCTCAAACCGGAGCCAGTTTGAATTACACGAGTTGAGCTATTTTTAAAATTAGAATGTGACTAATGAATATACCGGATAATCCTTAAGCTTCTCTCTGCCATTCAGATAACCTAATTCAATAAAGAAGAGCAAGCCTACTACTTTTCCTCCTAATTGTTCAATCAGATCAATATTCGCCTGGGCAGTGCCGCCGGTAGCCAGCAGGTCGTCAACGATCAAGACTCTTGACCCCGGCTTGATCGCATCCCTGTGCATTTCCAGGGTGTCTGATCCGTATTCCAGATTGTAGCAAATAGTGACAGTCTCAGCAGGCAGTTTGCCCTTTTTGCGTACAGGGACAAATCCTACGTCAGCCGCCAGGGCTACTGGCGCTCCCATAATAAAGCCACGCGATTCTGAACCGACAACAATGTCAAATTCCAGATCGGAAACTAACGCCAGCATCTGATTAATCGCCTCTTTAAAGAGCTTGGGGTCTTTGAGCACGGTGGTAATATCAATAAAGTCAATTCCCGCCTGGGGAAAATCCGGAACATGACGCAAGTGTTTGCGAAGATCAATCATAAGGTCCTCCAGTTGTTTAAATACGGATACATTATATACATAGAAACTAATTATCGGTACGACAATATTAGAACCGGATTATTAAGGTGAAAATTTTCAACTAAAGGATGCGAGTTCAAAGAAAGTTCGTATACTGTTAGTTTGAATTTCACATTGCTGGCGGACAATGCTACGCATTGTGAACACAACTGATTTACACGAAGATAAAAAATCAATGAAGCGCCGACGCATTCAGCGCATTCTGGCAATCGCAGTGCCTTCCGCAATTTTGCTTGTCACGCTGCTTTTATTCATCTCCCACGGTAAAGACGTCATCAGCTTTATTACCGACCCTGAACGAGTCAGAAGCTATGTTTCTGATAACCCGGTGCTCAGCCGCCTCCTCTTTTTAGCTATTACTATCATACGAGTAGTAATTGCCTTTCTGCCGGGAGAACCTGTGGAAATAGGAGCGGGCTATGCCTTTGGCGGTATAGAAGGGGCGATAATCAGCACCCTGGGCATTGCGATCGCAAGTATCACCATCTTTCTTGCTGTGCGCCGCTTTGGACGCCCTCTGGTTGAATTATTCTTTACACCCAGGCAAATTGACTCAGTGAAAATATTTAAACGTAGGAAGGGTCTGACAGCAGGAATATTTCTTATCTTCCTCATTCCGGGAACACCAAAGGACATCTTCACATATCTGACCGGGCTGACACCGATCTCACTTAAGTCATGGCTTTTCATCTCCGTTGTAGGGCGCTTTCCCTCCGTTATTTCTTCAACTGTAGGCGGAAGTTTGCTAAGTTCCGGACAGATTCTTCCCGCCGTGATTCTTTACGCCGGTACAGCCTTGCTGGGCATTGCCGGTTATCTTGTTTACAAACGCTATAACAAGGTGCCTGTCAGCGCATCCGAGAATACGGACTGACTGCAGCTATAATTTCAGCGCAATACTTCATCAGAGCTTTAGCCGATCTGAAAAAAGATCTCCCTACTGGAGCAACTACTGCGATAATGCTAAAATATATTACTTGTAATATTTATTTTCGCAGCTGTTAAGGTGTCTTAAGCGATATTGATTATCGCAAAAGGCTGAATGACAGTATTTTACAGACAGTCTGGAGGGGATAAGAAGTGAAAAAGACACCGCTGAATGAGCAACACAAGTCCTTGGGTGCCAGGATGGTCGAATATGCCGGCTGGGAAATGCCGGTTCAATATGAAGGAATTGCCGCAGAGACTATCGCTGTACGTGAGAGCTGCGGCATTTTTGATGTCTCGCATATGGGCGAGGTTTATGTATCCGGTGAGAGTGCGGGCGACTTTTTGAACTGGCTGCTCTCCCGCAAAGTAACCGGCAAAGAAAGAGATCAGATAACTTACGCCATTATGTGCTATGAGGACGGAGGCGTGGTCGATGATCTTCTCGTATACACTTTCGCGGACTACTATCTTCTGGTCGTCAATGCAGCCAACAAGGACAAAGACTTATTGCATATGCAAGAAAGTCTGGCAGCATTTACCGCCAGATTCCCCGAAACAGCAGGGCAGACAGTCATCGAAGACTGGTCTGACCGCTATGCGCAGATTGCCATTCAAGGTCCTGACAGTCTGGACAATATTCTAAAAGTTAAGGCTCTGCTGGGCTTGACCGCCGATCAGGAACAAGTGCTGCGCTCACTCAAGCGCTATCGCAATCTGGAGTTATCCTCAGACTCCAAGCCGCCCATGTTCATCTCTTCAACAGGCTATACAGGTGAGAAGGGTTTTGAGATTTATGCCTCTGACGCTAAGATCAGGGAGCTTTGGGACGCGCTGCTGGAGGCAGGCTGTGTACCTTGCGGACTGGGTTCGAGAGATGCTTTGCGGCTGGAAGCCGGAATGCCGCTGTACGGACATGAGATGTCAGCTGAGATCAATCCTCTGGATGCCGATATGGACTTCTTCGTGAAATTCGACCGTGAGTTTCAGGGCGATGCCATGCAAGGCAAAAAGACAAGGAAGATCGTACGTTTAATCGCCCAGGGCAGGCAGATTCCCCGCGAAGGGTATCCTGTCTTTCATGGTGACGAGGAGGCAGGCTACGTTACATCAGGAACCTACTCGCCCACCTTGCAGAAAGGCATTGCCAACGCTCTGGTGCGGGCTGATCTTCCCGAAGACGAAAAAGAACTGGCTGTTGAAATTCGCAACAAGCAGATAATGTTCGATGTTGTGGAAAAATTTCTCGGCTAGCAACAAACAATAAAAATCAAGCAGTTTGCCGGAGCAAGCGGCTGGCGGCGCCGGCACCGGATAATGAATATAACAGAAATTAGCGCGAAGGCGCTGAAATATAAATATTGAGAGCATATACAGGAGGGTTCATTTAATGGCAGAGGTAAAAAAAGACCTGCTTTATGCAGAGTCCCATGAGTGGGTACAAGTTGAAGACAATGTAGCGACTATCGGCATCAGCGATTACGCCCAGGATCAATTAGGCGACATCGTATATGCGGAAGCTATGGAAGTGGATACTGAAGTTGAGGTTGAAGACGCTTTAGGCAGCGTTGAGTCTGTCAAGATGGCTTCGGATATTTATTCACCGGTAGCAGGCAAGATCATCGCAGCCAATACGGATTTGGAAGATGAGCCGGAACAGATTAACGACGATCCATATGGATCCTGGTTTGTGAAGATTGAGATGTCAGATCCGGCGGATCTGGACAAGCTTCTCAGCGCTGATGCTTACGAGAAGTTTATTGAGGGAGAGTAGGCATGAAGGGATACCTGCCTGTTGACAGGGAACAAAGAACCGAGATGCTGGCTGATGTAGGGCTGGACATCGATGAGTTATTTGCATCTGTCCCGCAAGATTTGCGCCTTCGCCAAAAGGATTTTTCTTATTTAGCCAGGGCCGGTCTCAGCGAGATGGAAGTCAGGCGCGAAGTCACCGGTCTGGCAGATAAGAACATCAGCATTAATGACTATGACTGTTATCTGGGCGCAGGAATCTACGACCATTTTACTCCGGCCGCAATCGGGCATCTGATTCAGAGGCAGGAGTTTCTCACAGCGTACACGCCCTATCAGGCGGAGATTTCGCAGGGAACGCTGCAGGCAATTTTTGAGTGGCAGAGCTATATCTGCCGGCTGACCGGCATGGACGTCGCCAACTCTTCTATGTATGACGGCGCCTCCGCAGCGGCCGAGTCGATGCTCCTCGCTGTCCGCGCTAAACGCAAATCAGATAAAGTCTGGATTTCCGGAGGTCTCAACCCCGAATATCTGCAGACGATCAAGACCTATCTGCATGCAGCCGGTCTTGAGGTAGAAATCGGGAAGCTGAATTCAGAGGGCAAGACATCCGACATGCCCACGGAGAAAGGCTATGCGGCCTTCCTGGTCCAAAGCCCAAATTTCTACGGCATAGTAGAGGACCTGGAAGCCTTCGCTCAGGCGGCTCATGAAGCAGACGCCCTGGCAGCTGCCTCCTGTGATCCGATCAGTCTGGCGCTTCTTAAGCGGCCGGGAGATCTCGACTTCGATATCGTTACCGGCGAAGCGCAGGCTCTGGGGATAGCACCCAGCTTTGGCGGACCGGCCTTAGGCTATATGGCAGTAACACAAAAGCTGATGCGTCAGATTCCCGGCCGTCTGGCAGGGGAGACAGTTGACTCTAACGGCAAAACTGCCTATGTGCTTACAATCCAGGCCAGAGAGCAGCATATCAGACGCGAGAAAGCCACCTCTAACATCTGTACCAATCAGGCACTCCTGGCCACGGCAGCCACAATTTATCTGGCACTGAACGGCAGATCAGGACTCAGGGATGTAGCAGAACAGTCAGCGGCGAAGGCGATTTATTTGCGGGATAAGCTGGTAGAGACCGGTCTTTTCACTCCGCTTTACGACTCTCCTTATTTCCGTGAATTCGCACTCAAGCCGGCCGCTGACCTCGATTTGACAAAACTGAACCGGGAACTGCTGAAGCAGGGGATCATCGGCGGTCTGGTCCTGCCGGAGAATGCCTGGCTGCTGGCCGTCACGGAGAAAAAGAACAAAGCTCAGCTGGATCATCTGGTTGAGGCAGTCACAGCCATTGCCGGCGGGGAGGTGAGCTGATGTACAAGGACACTAAATTGATATTTGAATACACAACGAAGACAAAACCTAATCGCCTGATCGCACCTCTCGATGTCGAAAAGGCTGATTTAGCTTCCTTCTTCGGATCTGACTACAGAGAAGAACTGCCCGATATCCCTGATATCGATGAGGTTACTGTCGTACGTCATTACACGAATCTTTCCGCCAAGAATTATGGTGTCGAGACAGGAACATATCCTCTGGGCTCCTGCACCATGAAATATAATCCCAAGATCAATGAGGATATGGCCTCGCTGCCCGGATTCGCCATGACGCATCCGCTGCAGCCGGAGGAGACTGTCCAGGGCAACCTCGAACTGCTGTATCTGCTGGAGCAGAACTTCTGCGACATCTTCGGCATGGACAGGTTTACCTTTCAGCCCTCTGCCGGAGCACACGGTGAGCAGACAGGACTGCTTCTCATCAAGGCATATCATGATGACAGAGGCGACGATAAACGCAAGGTTATGATCGTGCCGGATTCCGCGCACGGAACAAATCCCGCCTCAGCTGCAATGGCCGGTTATGAAGTCAGAGAAGTTTCCTCCGACGAGAGAGGTCTGGTAGATATCGATGCCTTGCGCGAAGTCCTGGGCGATGATGTCGCAGGGCTCATGCTGACAAATCCCAATACACTGGGACTGTTCGAAAGAGACATTGAGCAGATTACAAAGCTTGTGCATGACTGCGGCGGTCTGGTCTATTATGACGGCGCTAATGCCAATGCCATACTGATGCAGACCAGACCGGGAGATATGGGTTTTGATGTCGTGCATCTCAATGTGCATAAAACCTTCTCTACTCCGCATGGCGGCGGCGGTCCGGGAGCAGGCCCCGTAGGTTGCAAAGAATTCCTGGCGTCTTATCTGCCCAGGCCAACAGTTGTAAAGAGAGACGGGCATTACACTCTGGACTATGACATGCCGAAGTCCGTCGGCAAGGTCCGGGCCTACACCGGATCTTTCGGAATTTTGGTTCGTGCCTACGCTTATGTGCTCTCCAACGGCGCAGAAGGTCTGAAAGAAGTATCCGAAGGAGCGGTTGCAAATGCCCGCTACATTTTAGAGAGGGTGCGAAGTGTCTATAAGGCGGCGTCAGATGAGCCGTCTATGCATGAATTTGTGATCTCCGGCATCCCGCAGAAGGAAAGCTGCGGCTGCAGCACTTTAGATATCGCAAAACGCTTGATAGATTACGGCTTTCATCCTCCGACAGTGTACTTCCCCCTGATTGTGCCGGAAGCAATGATGGTAGAGCCTACCGAGACAGAGTCCCGGGCTGATCTGGATGCTTTTGCGGATGCCTTGCTGCAGATCGCGGAGGAAGCAAAGACAAATCCTGAACTGCTGCATGAAGCTCCTCATAACGCTCCGATATCAAGGCCGGACGAAGTGCGGGCGGCACGTGAGCCAAAACTGAAGGCCTGACAAGATTAATGCAGCTTGTGAGCCGGGCAAAAGTCACGATCAGGTTCGGCCGGCTCGTGCACTAAACTGCATGCCTGACAAGGTTCGAGCCGCTTGTGAGCCGGGCAAAAGTCACGATCAGGTTCGGCCGGCTCGTGCACTAAACTGAAGGTCAGGGTCGTATTCTATGTGACCAAAAATATTATATTGCTTTTGGACATGGTAAGATGTACTAAGATCTGAAAATATCTGCTAATAGCAGTTAAATATGGAAGGATGGTAATAAATTAATGGCAATTAAAGTCGGTATTAATGGTTTCGGACGTATCGGCCGCTTGATTTTGCGGTCTATCGCAGAGCAGGGTCTGCTGGGAGATCAGCTTGATGTAGTCGCAGTAGCTGATGTAATGACTGATGCAGATTATTTTGCGCATCTAATGAAGTACGATACTGCACAAGGCAAGTTCACCAAAGAAATCACGACCAGAAAGTCGAGCCCCGATAAAGAGCAGGAGGACATACTGATTATTGACGGCAAGCACGAAGTAAAATGTGTTCCTGCAGCCAGAGAGCCCAAGGATCTGCCTTGGAAAGAACTGGGAGTCGAGTATGTGCTTGAGTGTACAGGACTGTTTAACAGCTTGGATAAGGCGCAAGGACACCTTGACGCCGGTGCCAGGAAAGTCCTGCTGTCAGCTCCGGGCAAGGGCGGCGTCAAGACGATAGTAATGGGCGTGAACCAGGATGAGTACGACAGTGCTGAACACGATATAGTGTCTAATGCTTCTTGTACCACCAACTGCCTCGCGCCATTAGTTCATGTCCTGCTTAAAGAAGGAATAGGTATCGAAAAGGGTCTGATGACCACCATACATGCCTACACATCCAGCCAATCAGTAGTTGACGCTGCGGCCAAAAAGAATTGGCGCATAGGCAGAGCAGCTGCTCAGAATATTATTCCTTCCTCAACCGGAGCGGCCAAGGCTGTCGGTGAAGTTCTGCCGGAAGTAAAAGGTATCTTGACGGGAATGGCTTATCGGGTGCCTATCGTTACCGGATCAGTAGTTGAGCTGACGTTCATCAGCAAGGAGGAAACTTCTATTGAGGAGATTGACTCCCTGATGAAGAAGGCTTCCGACACATATCTGAAAGATATTCTCGTCTACACTAAAGATGAAATCGTCTCCTCGGATATCATCCATGATGCCAGCTCCTCAGTCTATGATTCGACTGCGACTCTGGACAACAACCTCAAGGATGAGAAGAATTTCTTTAAGGTCATCAGCTGGTACGATAATGAATGGGGTTACAGCAACCGCTGTATCGATCTGCTGCGCTTTATGGCCAAGAAGGACGGCAATTAAGTCTTAATTAGAGTCTTAGCAAGGCGGCAATAATCAGTCTTGTCAGAATCTTAAGAAAAAAGGCAATGAATAATCTTATTTGGTAATTAAAAGCCGCCTGCAAAATTTGCAGGCGGCTTTTAATTAGTAACCGGATATAAGTCAGCGGACGTTGTAGTATTGCTTTTCCCAGGTATCATCATCGTAATCGACATCCCATTTATAAAAACTGCCCTCATAGGCCTCTATCTCGAATTGGTATTTATACCCTCGGCTAAATGCTTCCCCCTTATATAAGGGCATATCTTCATCCCAGTCGAACTCGATTTTCTGGACAAAAGTATCTTTGACGCCTGATTTTTTAATAACAATTTCAGCGGCATCATCCATCGTGATCATGAGATCCAATACATGGGAAAATTTAAACCATTCATCATCGTCATCATCTTCATCCCATTTTTTAAACTCACCGGTCACGGCGCTAAGTTCAAAGACAGCCTTGTAGCCTTCCTTCAGAGCCTCTCCCTTATAAAGCGGATTATAATCATCGTAGTTGTATTCGATCTTTTGTACGATTGAAGGGGTGCCAAAGCGTTTTATCACCATCTGCCGGGCAGCTGCGGAGGACAGTAATAATTTGCCTTCCGGGGTTGGTGTTGTATCTTTATCAGTCATCTCCGCTGTTTCATCCGGAATTCTTGTTGCCGTAGAATCAACAGTATCTTCCGGTGTTTCAACCGGAGTTCTTGTTGCCGTGGAATCAATAGTATCTTCCGATGTTTCTTCAGCAGCCGTAGTTGTCATGCCGTCAGGCTCAGTAGCAGTACCGGGGTCAGAGGTGTCACAAGCGACAGCGAAAACCAGGCTGAAAATCAAAGCGACAGCTAATATACTAGATAATTTGTTCTTCATAATAATCTCACTTTCTCTAAAAATAAATCTGCACTGATATGACTCTAGTATAGTGGACAAGAAAAGCATTCATAGTGTCCTGGCTTACAAGACGGTTTTATCTCAACAGGCAAGACTATTTCCAGTAAGCACAAACGATTTCACGCTATACGCAGATGGTTTTATCTCAATAGACGTAAGGTTTTTGCTATAATTGAAAGAAATAAGTAATACTAACAAGATTAAACCATCACGGAGAAATCTGCCGGGAGAAAGCAATTACCTTATACGGAAAACTCTGCTTGGAGAAAGCGATTACCTTTTTGCATACCTCTGCTGGGAGAAAGCGATTATCTTTTACGGAAACACTCCTGCAGCAGACACACGAATTTATAAGTTTTACATCTGGCCGATATTGGTCAGAAAAAATTGGACTAAGTTGAGGTGAGTTCTATGAATAAACAATCATTAAAAGAAAAACTGATCGATGCCGCCATGGCGGCTCAGAAGAAGGCCTATGTGCCATATTCAAACTTTCGGGTAGGGGCGGCAGTTCTTGATGAGAGGGGCGAGATCCACTCAGGCTGTAATATAGAGAACTCTAGTTATGGGGCAACTAACTGTGCTGAGCGGACTGCAATTTTCTGCGCTGTCGCCGCGGGTGCCCGCCAAATAGAAATGCTGGCTGTTATCACGGATGAAGACGATTATGCCAGACCCTGCGGCATCTGCCGTCAGGTTATGACCGAGTTTGCCAGCCCTGACTTTTGTCTGATTGCACTTAAGCCGGATCGCAGCTATGTAGAATACACGATGGAAGAGATTTTGCCCTGCTTCTTCGGACCGGCCAATCTGACCTAAGCATTCAAGCGGGTTACGCATGCCAAATCTTCGGACCGGCCAATCTGACCTAAGCATTCAAGCAGGTCACGCTTACCAAAATATCTTTGGAACTGCTGATCTGAGCGCAGCAGATATATGTTTAAATCTGCATAAAGTGAGATGCGATGAAAACTTCAATGGATAAGTGTATTTTAATCAAACCGGATATTTCTTTTGAAGATGAAATTAAAGCCTTTCGGGCAGAGATGCTTGCTGCCGGCAGTGGCATGGATGGCTCGGGTCCATTAAGACGCATGGAAAACATTCGCGAATGGCTGGAATTTAATCAGCGCAGTGAAAAAGAAGAAACCGCTCCTGATGACTGGGTTCCCAGTGAGCAATTCATATATGTGCGTGAAAGAGATAATAAAATTGTCGGCATGATTCAGTTTCGTCATTATTTCAATGAGTTCCTGGCAGAATTCGGAGGAAATATTGGTTATTCTGTTCGTCCAGACGAAAGAAGAAAAGGTTACGCGAAGCGGATGCTCGCAGATTGTCTTGCCGTATGCAAACAGCATGGCCTTGATAAAGTCCTGATTACTTGCGATCAAGAGAATGAAGGCAGCAAGCGCACAATATTGGCAAATGGCGGAATACATGAACGCACAACCTACTACGAGACAGAGGATATCTGCATTGAAAGATACTGGATCATGCTATGAGTCACTGCGCACTTGTTGATATCCGTATAGAAAGATACCGGATCAAGCTATAAGTCACTGCGCACCCTGCAAACTCAAAGAGATTAAATATCCAGCAGTTTGGGCGCCTGGTCCTTGATCTGTCGCTTCCTTTCGTTGAAGGCGATGAGCAGAGCTTCCTCATGAGGCAGCCCGGTATCTAAGCCGAGGCTTGCCAGCAGGTATTTGCTGAAATGCGGAGAAGTGATGACTAAAGGCCCCAGCAGGGAAGTAGCAAACAGATTGTTATCATGCAGTCCAAAATTTCCTCGTGCAGAGCTGATAAACCCGGGCATTTCACCTTCGTATCGTGTAAATTGAGAGATAAATCCGATCATCTCAATTTCCCCGAAGAGCCCGTAAACCAGATCATTATATCGGTCATAGCGATTCGTATAAGTTTTGAAGGGGTAGAGGTTAAGCGCAGGTACGGCGCCCACATGCTCATAGACTATTTCTTCTCCCAGAAGATCAAGAGAATTCCCGGTGAAAAGAATATGCTGTCCGGCAGCAATGCTGTTTCGGATTTCATTTTGGCAGGGCAGCAATAGCTCCAAAATAAGTTTTTGCGTATGCTCTGTCATGGCGCCCATGAATACAAGTGCTATTTCTTCGCTGAGGAAGCGCGGCCTTTCCGGATAGCAGGTTCTGACAACATTGTCCTGGCCGAAAATCTCCGCGAAAAGGTTAAGGCTGCCGTTCTCGCCCAGCAGATTTGTTAATTTTGGATAGAGAAACTCAACTTTCATTTATCGCCCGCTCCTTCATAACCTTATCCGCCAGGATACTTTGTGTCTTTTCTGCCAGTGACTCGGCATACAGCTCGTGCAGGATGCAGATATTATCCTGTTCTAATGAGACAGCCTCCGCGATTTTTGCGCTGTCCTGACAGAGCGTCAGTTTTTCTTCCGGAATGCCTGCGAGCAGCAGGCGCACTTTAAGATCCGCCATTCTGGCGCCGGTTATTACTATTTGCCTGACTTCAGGATCAGCCAGCAACTCAAAGTCAGTGTCATAATACCAGGCGGTCATGTCACTATAGCTGCTGCTCGACTTGCCGATGCCGTAAAGCAGGAGGACAGCTTTTGTTCCCGGCAGACGCAAGATGGTATGTAGTCCTCTGGTGACAGCGATCGGATTGCTGCCTTTAGCCAGCGTTCGGAAAATTGTCACTTCGCCTGCCTGGATCATTTCTTTACGACTGGCAATCACTTGCTTGCCGGTCATAGCCTCAGCAATCTCACCGGCATCATGCCCCAACACCCGCATCAGAGATATTGCCGCCAAGGCGTTATAGTCATCCTGAACAGTCTCGCCGGCAGCGGGGTAAGACTCAATTTCTCCCTTGACCAGAACTCTCAGCATGTCATCATGAGCCTTAAGACTGAAATCCGGAGTAAGGTTCATCAATCCGCAAACAGGACAATGCACCTTGCCCAGATGATTATATCTGCGGAAGTCGAAGACGAGTTTGCTCCGGCAGACAGGACACAGCGGCAGATCATCAATCAGGCAGGGGAGCTCTTCTTCTTCGCCGGGCAGGCGGTCGACAGAGAAGGCATAGCGCATATTATTTTGGCGAAGGCGACTGCTGATCAGGTCATCAGCATTGACAATCAAAGTCGTTGAGTCCGGGATGCTGTCCTCCAATACTTTGGAGATAAACTCGACATGGGCATTTCTCGCATAAGACTCCCGGAAGAGATTTGTGATTATCAGATAATCAGGCGCCAGCTCAGAGAAGATAATGCGCGAAGCACGTTCATCTACTTCCAGGATGACACAGCTTATATTCGGGCCGCCCCAGAACGAGGCGGATTGAATTATCGCAGTTGTGACGCCTTCTTTTATATTGCTGCCATAACTGTTGTGAGCGAGATCATAGCCCAGCTCTTTCATAGAGTCTGCCAGCAGATTTGCAGTAGTAGTCTTGCCATTTGTACCGGTAATTGCCAGCACCAGTTCCGGTCTCGCAACTCTGGCCAGAAAATCCGGACACAAGCTAAGAGCGACCTTGCCCGGCCAATGAGAGCCTTTGCCGCCCAGAAGCTGGATAATCCCGCCGATCAGTCTGGCTGCGGCTATCGCTAGGTAAAATCGCGGATTGCGTTTTATTTTCTTGATCTCCTTTGCCAATGTAGTCAGCTTGTCCGACCTGATAATTTTTCAAGAGTTTAGACAGCCGGACTTTTCAGTTATATTGAGACCTGACTTTAAAGCCTCTGAACCTATCGTCTGACTTGCAGTTATCAGCCTTGAAACATCGTGATAATTGCAATTATTGTCGATGTAATTCCTTCTCCGCCCAGCAAGCCGGCAGCGATAATATTGCCGCCTGTATCAAGTTTTTTGGACTTGAACCCGGACATAACGAGAGCTATCAGGCCGCCGATGAAGATCGAGGTAGACATGCCCAGGCCTAAGATCATGCCGATGCCTATGATCATGGAGGGGATCTTTAACAGATAAAGTATCATGCCGGCAATCAAAGCGGCAGAAAAGATCAAAGGATCGCCAATGCCGCTGACCATGGCGGCCACACTATGAGCCTGAGCTGCAGGCAAACCAACCTCAGCTCCGACACCTCCATATTGAGCGATCACCAGGAAGAAGGCAGGTACTCCGACGAGAACGCCGGTAAAACCTCCAATCAGCTGGGTGACGAACTGGGACTTAGGATTGGTCTTGAGCATATAGCCTGTTTTGTAATCATTCATAGCGTCGCCGGCGTAACCGCAGGCTACTGCGACAAGGCAGGCGATATAGATCGCATGCTCATGGCTGACAGTAACGAACAGCCTTATCGCCAACAGTATGATGATGCCAAAGATCTCCATGGGGTTTATGCCGGTCTGGCCGGTAATAACTGATGACATCGCAGTCGCAAAAATTACTCCTATCATGGCCAGAATAGAGACCAGAGGAGATAGACCTGCGACAACGGTAATAACAAAGGCAGCAGCGCCGGCTATCAATAGCAGCAGGCCGCTGCGATTTTTCCTGAACACAGGCTTGCCGCTTTTTTCTGCTTCCCGTCTTTTTTTGTTTTCCTCAAAGGTGGTCTTAAAAAAGTTAATCATGATGCCGACGCCGGCGCCGACCATCAGCCCCACCGCAGCAGTCATAATAACGTCCGCGGCGCCTGCCTGCTGCATAATCAATCCGACCAGGGCGCCTACGAACCAATAGCATGCCGGCGCAAAACCGATTATGTATCCGGTGGCAATAGCTAGGGGAGACATATAGATGGAGACAGGGAAGAAAGCAATAGAGGAACTGTAGATAGTCTGGATCCAGCCCCATACATCGCGGATGACAGCGAAGAGGGCTGAGAAAGCCAGGGATATTATCAGCAGAAAGGCTTTGAAACCGCCTTCGTCGCCTGCTTCCAGAGTATCAGCCGCGGCAGCACCGATAGGATAGGGCAATTCCAGATCTTCAACATTGCGGGGGCGATAAATCCAGCAAAGCACAGTGCCAATAATTACGCCTCCCAGAGAGACGAAGAAGATCGGCCAGAATTTCGGCATCAGCCAGGTGCCCAGATCCATGGCAGCGGCATCATAAGGTTCATATACACCCGCGATAAACAAGGCAGGTACGGTAAAGGCAATGCCGCCTGCGACCATGGCGCCGCCTGACATGCCGGTTTGAGTAATATTCATCTCATGAATTGAGGTAGCCCGTTTGCTAATGCGGCCGCTTGCTTTCAGGAGAGTCATTGATAAGACTGCGACAAAAATTGTCGGCCAGGGCAATGCGCTCATTTTTAAAGCTATATAAAGAGAACTGACCGTAATCAGGATCGACCCCAGAATGGTAAGCAGGATAGAGCGGGCAGTCAAGTCTTCGAATGCAGATCGTGTTTTCTTCTGTCTCATTATCCAGTCCCCGTTTTAGATATTTTATGGTGTTAAATGAAGTGAGCGTGTGTTACACATACCTGAAATGTAACAACAGTTATCCGGACTATTAAAAAGAATACTTTACTTTTGCCTGAAATATCAACGTTTCACTAACTTCCACAATTACATTATCTGATTTGGATTTGTTAAATTATATATCTGATATAGAATAGATCTGGCGTCAGTAATAACTAGATATTGACACAGGGGACGTGTTTTTTCAATCTTTGCTGAAGGGAATAGACAGACGCCTGAAAAAGATCCAATTCTTTACTTTATAAGCAGGATGAATGCACTAGAATTGAGGAGCTTCTAATCAGGATGATAGAAGCTCAAAACAAGACTGGTTAGTCTTAAGCTTGTAGATTAATCATGTCGTGAATTAGCCTTTTAAATTGTGACAGAGCGAATTTTGTGATACGATATAAAAGCTAATCATTTATTGTTAGAAAGGAAATAGAGAATGGGAGAAAATGGGAAAAAGGCAAACAGTGTTGTAACTGTTAAAGAACAAAATAGTAAAACCGAAGGACTAATCAACAAATTTAATTATTATGATAGTATTGATATATCCACATTTCGTTTATATTACGATATCAGAATCATTCTGAATCAAACTATCTAAAGATGATCAAAGAAGATTACTTCAATCTCAACAAGATGCTGGTGAAATGTTTTCCTGACAAAATCTATACTAAAAAGAATCATCTTGCAGAAAAGCCCGGTGAGGGAACCTGCAGCGATACCTGTAAAACATGCAGAGAACCGGAGCTGCAGTCTTTCAGGATTTATGGCAAAGATAATCCCAGGCAGGTCTATGCCGGTGAAAACAATAAGCTTCTGCGCTTGCTGGCAATCGGTGAGAAGCTTAAGGAGCAAGGACACAAGTTCAACTACTATGCCTTGAATCAGGATCCGGGAGCATTTGTTTGCGAACCTGCCGCCATGGAATGTATTGAAGGCAGCGAAAGTATGGAATTCCCGCTCACAGTATCTGAAGGTATTATACTAAAATCAGGCGCATATCCGGATCAAGAGGATTTTCTGGCCTGGACCGGTTTAGAAATATCCAGACTGGACTTGCAGGGGGAAGCTGAAATACAGGCCATTGCGGCATGTGAGACAGTACGCACAATTGTCTGTCTTAATTCGGAAGATTGTTTTACCTGTCGTGGCTGCTTTCTGTCTGAAAGCACATCACCCAAGACCGCTGCAGGTTTTATATAAAATCGACGTTCAGTGCTGCACGTTAATATGAGATCGACGTTAAGCCGTCGCAGATTTCTAATTATATCGACGTTAAAGCCGTCGCAGTTTTCAATCATAATAGGTTGACTTGAGGATGCTGACTAAAGCCTTCAGGTTTTAGTTACATGCTAATGTCTAATTTCAGCTTAAAGATGATTCATAAGATCCCAATAATCAGCTATAATAAAAACAAGCATAGTTTGTTCTCAGCAATAATTTTGAGAACTAGTAATTTGATCGCATTAACGATCAAGAAAGGATGTTCCTTATGATTATTGATATCCATGGAATAGGTATTAAGGTCGGAGAAGGTTTCGAGAGCACAGTAAGAAGGCAGATGCAGAAGTTTGATCGCTATTTCGGCGATGAAGCACACGCAACTGTGCGTTTCCAGCACGAACACGAAGACATCCGTACTGAAGTTACGATTAAAGTTAGATCTCATCTATATCGCGCCGAGGCCATTGCTCCGGAAGCTATCATGTCTTTGCAAAAAGCCATTGATGTAATGGAGGGTCAGATCCGCAAGCAAAAGACCCGCATGAAAAAGCAAAACCGCAACTACGACTATATGAGAGAATATATAGCCGACATAGAGGCCAGCCTCGCACTGGATGAAGAAGAGGAAGAGATGCCCATCATAACTCGCCGCAAGAGTTTCGTTATTGCACCGATGGACGCTAACGAAGCAGTGCTGCAAATGGAGCTTCTGGATCATACGTTCTTTCTTTTCCTGAACCCTGACAGTGGTAAAGTGAATCTTGTATATAAACGCCTGGACGGCAACTATGGCTTATTAGAACCTAAATATTAAAATCAGTGTTTTGACTATAAACTCAATTTGCGGTCGCCCGAGGGCGGCCGCTTTTAGAAAAATGAGGAATTGAAAGTCAGCCTTAAATCAGAAGTTAGAGTAAGGCAAAAATTAGAAATTGGAGTTTGACTTAAGGATGTTTTCACCTGAACTAGATAAATCAAAGGCAGACCTGCAGACCGGTCAGAGCGAGTATGATCCCAAGGCGGATCCACTGCTGCAGGATCTGAATCCCGAGCAGCTGGAAGCAGTTACTCATGAGGGTTCACCTCTTTTGATTCTGGCGGGCGCCGGCTCAGGGAAGACCCGTGTCATAACACACAGAATCTCCTGGCTGGTGCAAAGAAAGGGAGTTGATCCCGGCCGCATACTGGCAATCACCTTTACCAACAAGGCCGCCAATGAGATGAAAGAACGTGTCAGTCAGCAAATTGGCCTGGCAGCCAGAGCCGTCTGGGTAGGAACTTTCCATGCCATGATGCTGAGAATTCTGCGCCAGCATGCCGATTATCTCGACTATGACAAGTCTTTTTCTATCCTGGATACAGATGACCAGAAGCGAGTGATTAAGGACAGCATGCAAAAGGCAGGTATCAGCGATAAGTCAAATCCGATTCGCCAGATTCAGCAAGAGATCAGCAAGGCCAAAAACAAATTGATTTACCCGGAGGAATATGCCAAAGCCGCGGGTAAAGATATGAAACGAAGACAAATTGCCATGATCTATGAAAATTACCAAAATGAATTGAAGCAAAACAACTGCATGGATTTTGACGATATTCTCGCTCTGACAGTTTTCCTCTTTGAGGAACAGCCGAACATTCTGGCCTATTATCAGGAGCGCTTCCTCCATGTCCTTGTCGATGAATATCAGGACACAAACTACGCCCAGTACGTATTGGTACAACAGCTGGCAGCGCGCCATAAAAACCTCTTTGTGGTCGGAGATGATGACCAGTCTATCTACAGTTTCCGGGGCGCCAATCTGATGAACATACTGGATTTCGAAAAGGATTTCGCCGGCTGCCGCGTCATCCGTCTGGAACAAAATTACCGCTCTACTAACACAATCCTGGCAGCGGCCAACTCTGTCATCTGCCAGAATGCCCAGCGCAATAAAAAGAAACTTTGGACCAACAAAGAAGAAGGCGACAAGATCATGTTTTATCGCGCCTATGATCAAAACGATGAAGCAGCTTATGTGGCTAATCAGATTAAGCGTCTGATGTCTAAGTCGGGAGAAGGTCTGGCAGGAAAAAACATCGGAATTCTCTATCGGGTGAATGCTCTGGCCAGAAACCTTGAGAGCGCCTTAAGAGACAGAGGTATTGCTTATCGTGTCTATGGCGGCATGCGCTTCTACGACCGCAAGGAAATTAGAGATGTGATCGCTTACTTGCGTCTGATCACACAGCCGTCCGATGACGTAGCTTTACGCCGCATCATCAATACACCCAAAAGAGGCATCGGGGCAACGACAATCGAAGTTTTAAGCGCCAAAACAGCTCAGGATAACTCCTCAATGTTTGAGATCTGTCAGCGCGTGGAGGAATTCTCTGACTTATCTTATGCGGCATCTAAAATCCGCTACTTCGTCCAGCTGATAACAGACTTGCAAAAGGCACTGTCCAAGAATGAACAGGAGTTCGGGTTTTTCGTCAAGCAGGTAATACATGACTCCGGCTTGCGCAAAGAGCAGGAAGCCTTGCGCAACAAGCTGCCCCTGGAGGCGGAGACCAGAATCCAGAATATGGATGAGCTGGTATCTGACGCGATGGAGTTTGAAGTCAGACTTGAAGCTGAGCTGGAAGAGCTGAGTGAATTCCCCGAATTACTGGAAGATCAGCCGGATCTTTCTTTGCCCCTGAGCCTGGAAATGACATCGCGCGCTTATCTGGAACGTGTATCTCTCTACAGCGATCTGGATCAGGCAGATCAGGAAGACGCCGTCAGCTTGATGACTATCCACAGCTCTAAAGGCTTGGAGTTTGATGTCGTCTTTTTAGTCGGCGCCAACGAAGGCCTGTTCCCCAGTGAACAATCTCTTTATTCAGCCGCAGAAATTGAAGAAGAGCGCAGGCTGGCATATGTAGCGATTACCCGGGCAAAGAAACGCTTCTACGCGACAGCTGCCAGAAGCCGTCTTCTCTACGGACAGACCATGTATCGGGAGGTGTCCCGTTTTATCCGCGATATTCCTGATGATCTGGTAATAGAGGAAGGCGGCTCACGAGACGGGGATGAGGCAACTCGCTTTGACCGCTTCAGCGATAGTTCCGGCAGTTTCGAGCACAAGTCCGGAGGTTTTTCACGCAGTTTCGGAGGCTTGGAGCGTAGAGCAGCAGCCGACAGAGCCAAAGATCCTTTCCTGAGAGATTTCGGGGCCGCAGCAAAAACCGCAGATAGTGATGTGGACAAGATCAGAGCAGGGGCGGGGGCTAAAGTGTCCGCCTTCGGCAAATCAATAAATGATGAGAAGCGCGGGCTGGATTATACCACGCTCGCCCCCGGCGATCAGGTCAGACATGAGCGCCTGGGAGCAGGAACTATCAAGAAGATAACACCCTTCAGCGGCGATGCAATTTTGGAGATCAGTTTTAAGAGCGGCGTCAAGCGCTTTAAGGCATCACTCTCGCTGCTCAAACCGCTGGAAGATTAATTGTCGGCATCTGCTATTATTTATTTGAGATCCGAAAGAGGTCAAGACGCGCCTCGATCTGACAGTCTGATGCCGTCAAGACAAATTGACAACAGTTCGGTTGACAGTCTGCCAATCGGCAAGGAGGCCAAAGATGATGAAATTGCCGCGAGAACTAAAGGAAGAGGTCGAGCTGAAGCATCTCAGCGCATACGCAACCAAGAGCAAACTCAGCCGGGGACGCAGATACGAGCAGGATGACTGCCCCGTGCGCACCATGTTTGAACGCGATACCGGCCGCATCATTTATTCCATGCCTTTCAGGCGCTTGCGCCAGAAGACACAGGTGTTTTTCAATCCCAGAAATGACCATATCTGCACGCGGATGGAGCATGTCATCTATGTGATGTATCTGTCCATGACCATCGGCAAAGCCCTGAACCTAAATCAGGATTTGATCCAGGCGATCTCGCTCGGACATGATTTGGGGCATGCCCCCTTCGGACATGCCGGCGAGGACTCACTGAACAAAGTAATCGAAGAGCAAGGCTCTGAATTTAAATTTCAGCATGAACTGCACTCTCTACGCACCATAGACCTTCTTGCCGAACACAAGAATTTGCCCGGCTTGAATCTCTCCTTTGAAGTGCGTGACGGCATCGCCAGCCACTGCGGCGAAACAATCTCTGAGCACAAGCTGGTGCCTTGGCGGGACAAGACCGAGGAAGATCTGATACCCGGCGCCCAAATGCATAAGCCGCCAGCCACGCTGGAAGGCTGCGTGGTGCGAATTGTCGATCGGATCGCTTATGTCGGCAGAGATATTGAAGACGCTTATCGGGCAGGCCTGATGAGTTTCTCAGACATCCCCGCCCACATCCGCGCAGAGCTGGGCGACTCTAATTCAGCCATAGTCAATACACTTATTCTTGACATCCTCTCAAACAGCTACGATCAGGACGCCATTGTCATGAGCGATGCCAAAGGTGAAGCTTTGCATGAGCTGATCGAGGAGAACTACGCCAGAATATATAATGCTGACCAGATCATTACTTATGAGAACATGGTGGATAATGTGATCAGGGGACTGTTTAAAGCCTTTTTGGCCGCGGAGAAAGGTGACTTTTCCGGCTCCCCGGAGAGCGAGCTGGCCCTGGGGAACTTTATCGACTTTCTGGAGCGCCATCCGGAGGAGGAAGCAACGCCGATCCGCAAGATAACAGACTACATTGCCGGCATGACGGACCACTACGCCACTTCCGTCTTCAACTCCATCTACCAGATATAAGGTGGGAATATCTAGGCCCATATAAAAACTGCAGACCTCATAACAGAGAATGAAAACTTGAACAACTTTTGGATAAAGACGCAAATTAAGACTAAAATATGTGAAGCCGGCTGCCAATACGAAGCGAAGGCGAAGGCGCTTAACGATGAAGCCGGCTGCCAATGCGAAGCCGGATACTATTTACAAAAACAACTAAAGCCGGAGGTGAGACTGCCATGTATAGAGACAAAGATGCTGTTGATCAAGAGGGCAGGGAAAAGACGAACTTTTTTGCCATGCTCCATCGCATGAGATATATCAATCGCTGGTCTCTGATGAAGAATACCGAGACCGAGAATATCATGGAGCATTCCTATGAGGTGGCGGTAATAGCTCATGCCTTGGCACTGATTCGCTGTGAGTATTTCTCAGAGGACAGAATTTGTCCTAATCCGGACAAGGTCGCCGTCATGGCTTTGTATCATGATTTACCGGAGATTATGACCGGGGATCTTCCCACGCCTGTAAAGTATGCAACAGCTGAAATGCGTGAGAGTTACGGCGTGGTGGAGCATGAAGCTGCCTCCAAACTCCTGGCCATGCTGCCGGAGGTCCTACAGGACCACTATAAACCTTTAATCCTGCCCGACACCAGCGATCCTGAAGTATATGAGATTTCCCGGCTGGTCAAAGCCGCAGATCGCTTCGGAGCCTATATAAAATGCCTGGATGAGCAAAAGGCAGGCAACAATGAGTTTAAAAGTGCCATGCTGGGGGTAAGGGAACGTCTGGAACAGATGAATCTGCCTGAGATTGAATGGTTTATGGAGAACGTCATTCCTACTTACTACAAAACACTCGATGAGCTGGACGGATAAAGATCCTCCAATATTTTTACTGCCCGCTGTTGCATCAAACGTGAGGACCGGGACTTTTTATTGCCCGCTTTTAAAGTTGCTCAATCGCCGCTGAAGAGGCCGACTCCATGAACGAAATTCAAACATGATTACACAGATGTTTCATCTGTCCTACAAGTCATGGTCAAATGGCCAAAACGTTGTCCTTATAGCGTTTAAACCGTATTGCACTCACCCTCTCTATGCTAAAATTATTAGATAATCGCAAGTTATGATACGATAATCCAATTGTCGTGATTTATGGAGAAAGTAAGTTTTCGATAAATTAATTGTCACGATTTAACAGCGAGAGTATGTTTACGATGATTTATTTGTATGCAAACACCAGATAATCAATGATATATGAGAAGGAGAGGCACAATGAAATACCAGCCAAGCAAAGTAAAGCGAATATCAGTGCTTCTCATTTCTATTATCTTAATTTTCAGTTTCTTTGGACAAACGGTGCTTTCTGTCACAATGTCGTCTGAAGGATTAGCATCCACAACTGTGACGCAATCCACAGCTGCAGAATCATCTGCGCCAAGTTCAACAACTGCTGATGGAGATCAATCAGAATCCTCTACTACAGATTCTGAACAAACGACCCTGCCAGGCGGAACTGACGCAGAGCCGTCAGATCCCGGCCAAACTGCTTCTGAAGAGACTAAACCGGATGCTTCAGATTCTGAGCAGTCAACCTCAGATACCAGCTCAAAGCCTTCGAGCACAGAGACCGATCCTTCAACAACGGCAACTGAGCCAATAGATGATAGTGCATTAGAGCAGGGGATGCAGCTCATAAGCCTGATGAGCCTGATGAGCTTTCCCTGGAACGCAACTGTCTCAGCTACGGATGGATTACGCTTACGCTCATTACCGACTACCGAATCTACAAATCTGGGCACAAAGGCTGACGGTGTTAAACTTCTGGTTCTTGGTTATGTGGAAGGGTCGTCAGTCTATGGTATTACCCGTTGGTACGCAGTCATTACTGAGCCCACAGGCGTTCTCAGTGAGCCACTTCAGCCTGAAGGATACATGTCTGCAAGATATGTAACCTTGAATCCCGGCGTGACGGTGGAACAATATATTGTAGCTGTTGATCCGCCTGTAGATTTACCTCCTCCCCTAAGTGACAGTGAATTTCAGGCCATGCTTAACAGAGATTTCCCGGTCAGTTATCATGCCGGGCTTAAGGAGCTGCATAAGAGTTACCCTTATTGGACATTCACGGCCGATAATATTAATCATGATTGGAATTATGTCATTTCAAAACAATCTCCCGGCAAGACTTCAATGGTGCCCATAAGTTCTAAAACTTCCCTTAAATCTTATGCGGCAGATTCTTACAATTACGCAACCAACACCTGGAAGAATCTTGATTCAGGCTTCACAGGCGCTTCTGTGGATGCCATCAAGTACTATATGGATCCGAGGAACTTTTTCAACAGCACCTATATCTTTCAATTTGAAAATCAGGGTTATAACCCCGATTTCCATACTTTTGCCGGTATTCAGAACGCCTTAAAGGGAAGCTTCATGGATCCTGCTTCAGGTTCTCCATATGTAAATAATCAGGGCTATATCGTTTACAAGGATGCCAGCGGTAATACTCAGACAATAAATAAAACCTATGCGCAAGTCTTTCTGGAAGCTGCTCAGAATAGTGGAGCCAGCCCCTACTTTTTGATAGGGAGAGTAATTCAGGAAGTAGGGAAAACCAGTCCCAGTGCATCTGCCACAGGAAGTCATCTAACTTATCCCGGGATATACAACTACTATAATATCGGTGCCTATTCGGGGACCAGCCCCATTGCAAATGGTCTCAAATATGCATCTTCAGGCACTACTTATCGGCGCCCCTGGAACAATCCCGAAAAGGCCATAATCGGCGGCGCCGAATGGATAGCTAACGGCTATATCAATGTTGGACAGGATACTTTGTATTATCAGAAATTTGATCTTGTCAATTTCTATCATCAATATATGACCAATATTATGGCGCCGACCTCAGAGTCTTCTATCGTCAGAAGTGATTATTACAATATCGGAGCAATTAATCTGCCCTTTAATTTTTCTATTCCTGTATTTAAGAATATGCCCGCCTCCCCGACACCAAAGCCTTCGGATAATCTCTGCCGCAATAATTGGCTGAAGGGGATTACCACCGCTGTAGCTTTGCAGCCGGCCTTTAACCCGGAAGTCTATAGTTACACGCTCAAGCTGACAGCTCCAACCAACTATATATCGTTGATTGGTGTACCTTATCAAACTACGTCTGATGTAATTACCAAGGTTAACGGCAGCACCGTTCCGGGTAATAATATTCCAGTCCCCATAAATGCAAGTTCCCCCTTTGTGGTGACGTTGACCGTCTGCGCCGAAAAGCGGGATGTTCAGCGTACATACACAATTACTGTGCAGCATCAGGGCGCGGATCCATCCGGCATTCCGCCTCTGCAAAGCAGCATCTATGGCTTCCGTAACGGCGTAATCGATGGCTTGAACCCTAAGAAGAATCAGCATCTGGCTGAGAATATTCTGCGTGACCTTAAATTTAATACCAGCGGCTACCAAATGCGAATTAAGAACAGCTCCGGCAAGGTGATAACTTCAGGTATCGTATCTACAGGCTGTACTTTGGAGATAATACCCACCGGTCAGTCCACGCCGGCATTCATCATGCCCTTCATTATGTATGGCGATATCAACGGCGACGGTCGAATAAATATGATTGATGCTACATATATGAGTGAATACTATCTGATGCGAATGGAACTCAACAAGGCACAGATGATTACAGCAGATCTCAATGGAGATAGCAGGGTTAATATGATTGATGCCACAATTATTTCTGAATATTATCTCATGCGTATGGAAATTTCTAAGAATAAATAACGAGGCTGATATGAAAACTACTAATAGAACGAAAAAAATTACTTTAGCTATAATTCTTATTTCGCTAGTTATATCTTTTTTTCCTGCGCATAAGCTTCAGGCTGCTTCGGCCGCCCTTAGTATCAATAAATCACAAATAGAAATTGGCGAGACTGTGAAAGTTTCCATAGGTGCTTCGGCGCCTGTGTCAGGATATGTTTTAGGAGCCACAGTTAAATATAACTCTACTGTTTTTACCTTTAAGGGTTTTTCAAATAGCTCAGGTATCAGCACAACTGCTAATGCTAAAGGGGGAGTTGTTAGTATAACTGGCAGCGATTCAAGCGGGGTGAACCGCGATATTAAAAGTGTAGGAACACTTATATTTGAAGCAAAAGAGTCCTCAGCTGAAGCTAGCTTTACTTTAACCGAGCTTACAATCGGGCTGGAAGGAATGTATGATGCTCCGTCCAAAAAGGTTCAGGTTTCTGCGCCGGTTGCTACTACTGCAAAACCTACAGCTAAACCTACTGCCGCTCCCACAGCTAAACCCACAGCTAAGCCTACACCTAAGCCTACTGAAAAACCTGAAGCTACAAAGACTAATGAAGTAACTGTAGAAACAACTGTGGAAACTACTATCGAAACAACGATAGAGCAGACAAGTCCGCCGGAAAAAATATATTCTTTTGACAAACAGCAACTTATAAAGGCACAAAATGAGCCTGAGGAGCAAAATATTCCCCAAGGATTTCTGCTGCTCGAAGAGGAAGATTCACCGGACCCGATAACATACGTAATGCCAGGAACCAGTTTTACTCTCTTTTGGTTGGAGGATGCAGCCGGCGCTGCAAGCTTTTACTATTACGATTATGATCAGGATGTCTATGTTCCTTATAAAGAAATTTCGTATCCTCAAGGAGTTTTCCGCATTGGCTTACCAAAAAATGCAGCAATTCCTGAGGGTTTTGTGGAAACCACAATACTGTTGTCGGATCAAGAGTATCCTGCTTTCAGACCTGATCCGGACAGAGAGCTGCCGGCAGGGATTACCAGGATACCGGAACAGATCTATCTGCTGTATCTCGAGAAGGATGTTGAGGCAGAAGGAGGCGGTTTAGAAGCCGAGGGCGGCTTCTACTATTACGATCTGGAAACCGGCTCAATTTTCCCTTACGCTTATTTGCCAATCGTGATACCGGAGAAGGCAGAGCCAGAACCGACAGAGCCGGCCGCAGCCGGAGCAGATCCTTTGGGGGATGATCCTGACGCAATTAATGCCGAAGTTGCCTCACTGGCCAATCTAAGTGATAATTATCGCAACTTTAGCCTGATCCTGGCCTTACTGCTGGTAGTCAGCTGGCTGATATTCTGGTTCACTGCCCCGAAAAGAAAACTTGCCAAGGCAAGGATTAATCCGGATAGGAAGACGGACGCTCAGACAGGAACAGACAACAATAATACTGCGGCGATCCCTTCCCAGTCTTCTGCAGTGCAGGACGCTTTCAAGCGCGAAGACGGCAATAAAGCTAATCAAACACAGGTTTTCGCTGAACCTGATTATTCTCAGGATTATTCTCAAGCCGGCGAATCTCGCTCCGAAGAAGAGGAGACAGAAACCTCGCTGCCCTGGTATGTCCAGGAAGAAGAAAAACCTTCCAGATTCGGCAGAAGATTATTCAGCGCTAAAGCCGCTCAGCAAGACGACAAAACACAGACGCTGACGGGTGTGAATAACTATTATCCTGAAGATGCTCAGAGTTCCGGTTACCAGGAAGATGACGGCGGAATTGATATGAAATCAGGTCATGATGAATTAGGCGACGAACCCGATTCTTCCTCGTATTCCCGCCATAATGAATTAGGCGACGAACCCGATTCAGCCCCGTACCAACGCCAGGATCAATTGGGTGGCGAAACTGATTTCGTCTCATACCAACCCCATGATGAATTAGGCGACGACCCCGATTCAGCCCCGTACAGCCGCCATGATGATTCCGGCTCGGGAGAGGGGTACAATGATTCTGAGGGTGAGACTTCCGGATTTATCTGGCCTGATGAGCCGCAAACTCGTCAGCGCTTCAACAGCTTCCGCCAAAGCCGGATAGAACAGATGACGGATACCGGCAGCTTCCAGCCATTAGAACAAGATGATCAGGACGATATTTTCGGTGACCGTGGGGAAATTTAATGCGAAAATTGCTTGCCAAGGTTAGACAGCTTCTGAGCAATTCAGAAATAATCCGCTATTTAATCATTGGCGTTCTGACAACTTTAGTCAACATCGCAATAACAATAATCGGCAACAGATTTCTAGGTCTGGAATGGCGTTACTACACTAATAAAGTCGCCTACGTTTCGGCTATCCTCTTCTCTTATGCTGCGAACCGGCGCTATGTCTTTCGCTCCAAAGCCAGGGTTCTGCCCGAGATGGTTCGTTTTTCGGCCTCCAGACTGCTTATATCCCTAATATTTGAAGACGGCGGTTATTATCTGCTCTACGATATCGTTGGCTTTCAGGCCATGATGCCGATCTTGCGGCATGTGCCATGGGCCAAATTCATCGGCATGATCTTTGTAGTTATAGCCAACTATGTTGTAGGCAAATTTCTGGTCTTCACAGGGAAGAATGCGAAAGCGTCCAGTGCAGATCCGGATAATTCCGAGGCTAATTAAATGGATTATTCACAGGCGCTGGAATATATAAAGTCAGCTGAGAGGTTTGGCATCAAGCCGGGGCTCTCTCGCATCAGAGAGTTATGCAGGCGTCTAGGTAATCCCCAGCACCAGCTCAAAGTCTTCCATATTGCCGGAACTAATGGCAAGGGATCTACCAGCAGCTACCTCACTCATATATTGACGACAGCCGGCTGCAAGACAGGCTGGTTTACGTCGCCCTATCTGGAACGCTTCACAGAGAGGATCCGCATACTTTCCGGTCCCCGGGATCTGGCAGCCTACGACAAGGATAACAGGGCAGGGGAGATTGGCGAAGAAGATTTTGCCCGCGTCATGACCAGGATCCGAACTGAGGTTTTCGGCATGCTGGCGGCGGGGTTTGAGAATCCCACAGAATTTGAACTTATTACGGCCGCTGCCTTTATATGGTTTTTTGAACAGGACTGCGATTTTGTCGTTCTGGAGACAGGGCTGGGCGGCAGGCTTGATTCAACCAATATTATTGAAAAGCCTGAGGCGGTTATCATCACCTCGCTGGGTTATGAGCATGTCAATATTCTAGGGCCTACAATCGCCGACATTGCCGCCGAAAAGGCCGGCATTATGAAAGCCGGTGTTCCGGTCTATGCCTATGATCCTTCTGCCTCCTACTTGTCTGACAGCGATCAGATAACCGTTCATCAGGTATTGACACAAAAGGCAGCAGAGCTCGGCTGCGACTTAACCTGGATTGGTCATGACAGTGTGGAAATCCTGGAGCAAAACCTGAGCGGACAATCCTTTCTCTGGCAGGGCAGGCGCTTTCAAACACGTCTGCTGGGATCGTATCAGCCCCTGCATGCAGTCTTGGCGGCGAAGGCGACAAGCCCGTATGTCAGTATGAATCAGATCAGTGAGGGAATCAGTGCCACCTTCTGGCCCGGCAGGCTGGAGATATGTTCTGATGATCCCTTTATTCTCCTGGACGGCGCGCATAATGTTCAGGGCTGCATCGCACTGGCGGAGACTTTAGAGCAGATATTGCCGGGACAAAAGCTGGTTTTTCTTACCGGCATGCTGGCAGATAAAAACACCAAAGCCATGCTGAAAGAAATTCTTGCGGGCAGAAATTATGCCATAGATACTGTCTTTGCCACAGAGCCACCTAGTTCCAGAAAGCATGCGGCCGAAACGCTGGCAGAGCAGATCAGAGAGATAAATGACAGCCGTCTGGAATCCCTGCCTAAAGATAGTTATAATATGCGTATTGTTGCTCTCGCAAAGGCTGACGATGCCGCCGGGCAGGCACGGCAGTACGCCCGGGATCGGGACCTGCCGCTAATCGCCTTCGGCTCATTATATTTGGTAGGCGAGATTCGGCCACTGCTGCGAGGCAAAGAGTAAATGTATAAGGATTAACCATGAATTGGGATAAAGAGATAGAAAATATGCCTGCGCTCGACAGCGATGAGATTCAGGTCAGTGCTTCCGACCGGGAAAATGAGCGGGCGATAAATTTATATAACAGAGCGCTGGAACAGATTGCCGATGGCAATGCCGATGTAGCCATGATTGCTCTCGATCGTCTGACCAGTGAGTTTCCGCTCTTTGCTGAAGCGGCGTATCTTTATGGGCTTTGCCTGGGACGTCAGAAGAACTTTGAAGCGGCCGAGAAGATGCTGCGGCAGGCAGAGCTGGCTGATCAATCCGAAGAGGGCTTTGAGGCGCTGGAAGAGGCGAAGCTTGCTGCCAGAGAGGGCAAGATCCGAGCACAGGAAACAGTCAGAAGCAAGAGGCTGAAGGAAAACAAGCTGGCCGGGGTCAAGGCGGATTTGGTCAGAGGCGGCATTCTGGAGAAGTCCGACCACAGCAAAAGAGCCGACAAAATGCGGATGACGACTGCCCGCGAGCGGGAAAAGGTCATGCAGCAGATCAGAGCCCAGGAGCAAGATGGCTTGCCCAGGGGGCTTGAAATCGATGCCGGCGATAAATCCAATCGCTGGCTTCAGTTCGTCAGCGTGGTTGTGATTGCAACTGCAGTTATTTTCCTGATCTTTTATTTCTTTATCCGGCCGGGGATAATCAGGCGGCAGCAGACAGATCAGAAATTGACCTGGATCGAGCAGGAGCTGGAGAGCAGAGCGTCAGATGATGCAGGTATCGCTGATCTGTTAACTGATTATGAGTCCAGGTTTGGAGCTGAATGATCGCTGCTTAATAGAAAAAGAGTGATTGATTCTGAATTTGGAACTGAGTAATTTCGATTCTGAGTTCAGAGGTGAATAAATTCTGATACTGAATTGGCGTTAAAGCGATTTTGCTGCTGAGTCAGGAGCTGAGTAATTTCGCCTTAGATTCGTAAATGAACAGATATTTAGATGAAGAAGGATATGAGGATTTAGATGTTATATATCAGTACAAGAGGTGTCCATGAGCCGAGCTCGCCTTCCGAGGCTTTGCGCAAGGGAGTTCCGGATGACGGCGGGCTGTTCGTGCCCGAAACCATTCCCCGGGTCGATCAAGACTGGATAACTCGCTTAGCGGAGCTGCCTTATTATCAGGCGGTAGCCAAAGTTCTGGAACTTTATCTGACCGACTTTGACCAAAGTGAATTGACCTCCATCTGTTATGAAGTGTTTTCAGAGGATAATTTTGGTGAGAAGCCGGCCTTTATGGAACAGCTTAATCCCTATAATGAAAATCTTTATCTGCTGCGTCTCGACACTGGGCCTACAGCCTCAATCAAAGACTATTCGATGCTGCTGGTTCCGCCTTTGCTGACACTGGCTAAACAGAATACCCAAGATGACATGCAGCAGCTGCTTTTGACCGCTACCACCGGCAGTGCCGGCATGTCCGCTCTTTCCACCCTGGCAGACAAAGAGGGTTTTGCAGTTATGGCTTTCTTTGCCAGTACCGGCGAACCGCTCGGTTCTGAGCAGCCGCTTAAACCGGAATGGGCTGCAAATTGCTTTGCTTCCTACTCGACAGCATCTTTTGAAGAGCTGTCGCAAGAGATCAGGCAATTACTCGCTGATGAACAGCTGGTAAATAAGCTGAAAGATCACAATGTCATTTTGTCCACAGCCAACTCCTTGAATTGGGTGAGGATTATACCTTCCATTGCTTATTATTGCTGGGCTGCTTCCTGCCTTTTTACTCAGAATCGGCTGCAGTGGGGTGAGGGCGGTCTGGCTCTGGTTGTACCCAGCGGCAATGGCAGTGAATTGGTTGCCGCCATCTATGCCAGGGAAATGGGCATCCCGATTGAAAAGATTATTGTCACAACGAACCGCAACCGCGGTCTGGCTGATCTGATTCGCGAAGGCAGCTTCAGCAGGAGAAGAAAACTTCTGCATACTGATATGCCGGGTCTTGATGTAGATCTGCCGATGAATGTTGAGCGCGTGATTTATGAAGTGCTGGGCCGGGACCCGGTGCAGACATCAATTTACCTTAACGACTTAATCAATGAGGGCATAATCCGTCTAAACAAAAAAGATACCGCTGCCATAAAAGCGTATCTTGACGCTGTATCTGTGGATGACAGAAGAATTGCCTCCATGATTCTCTCAATTTATGACCGCACAGATTACGCACTTGATCCGCATACGGCCGGATTTGTCACAGCCTATGAAACGTGGAATGATCGCCAGCGCAGTAATTTGCCCGCTGTTGTCCTCAATACCGACAGTCCTTACCGTTTTACCAGAACGATGAGTGAAGCGCTGCTGGGCCGCGGCTACGTGCGCGGACGAAGCCAAAGTGTTCTTATCTCAGAGCTGGAGCAGGAGATCGGAATTGCCGTGCCGCAGATTTTTACTTCTTTGACGGACAATGATGTCACACCCTTGCCCACGGTGAATGCGGGTGAAATCTCCCGGAATATTCTCGAACAGCTGGGAATAGCCTAAAGGTTTCGCAGCCGACGACAGCCTGCTTGAAATTTCAGCGCCAGCCGGCGACGCTGGCCTGTCACTTATTAGCAAGCCGTTCCGATGACAGCCTGCATGAAATTTCAGTGCCAGCTTTATGTTCCAGGTTCCCTTGCTATTTGATCGGAGTGCAATTATCTGACTTGAGATTCCAGTGCCAGCTTGATCATCAAATCAACAACCGTTTTCATTGAATTGCCGGCGGCTTTCATCATGAGAGGGTAGCGGCTGTGTTCCGTAAAGCCCGGAATAGTATTGGCTTCGTTAAAAATGATCTTGCCCCCGGGAGTTAAGAAAAAGTCAATCCGTGCGAAACACCTGCAGCCAAGAATCCGGTAGATTTGTTTGGCGATGTCTTTAATCTCGGCTGACTGTGCGTCAGTGATTCTAGCCGGAGAATGAATAATGGTTTTCTGCGGTGTATATTTTTCGCTGTAATCGAAAAAGCCGTTTGCCAGTTCAACCTCGTCAATCTCACCGACCATTAGATCACTGTTTCCTAAGACAGCACAGGCTACCTCTCTGCCGGTGATATTCTCTTCTATTATCACGCGATCGTCATATTCTAAAGCAAGATCAACAGCAAAGATAAGCTCAGCTGATGACATGACCCGCGAGGCTCCAAATGAGGAGCCGGCCTTGACCGGCTTTACGAAGACAGGATAGCCGATATCCGCAGTCTCCTGCAGAAGTTCTTCCTCATTATAATCAAATCCCGCCGCAGTAAATTTCGGCACTGTTATGCCGGCAGATCGCACCAGCTTGTGCGTCCGTTCTTTATCCATGCACAGAGCAGAAGATAACACGCCGCTGCCGGCGAGCGGGATGCCGGCCAGCTCCGCAATTCCTTGTACTGTGCCGTCTTCGCCGAATTTTCCGTGCAATACCGGGAAAACCACATCGATTGGCACCCTGCTTACATGGTCATCATTAATAAGCAGGAGAGAATGATCTGAGCGGTTAGAGGAGAGAACTGCCGGAACGCAGTCAGAATCATTGTTCCAGGTGTTGTCTTTAATCTTGTTGATGTCGCCGCTGAAATGAAACCATTCTCCCTCGCGGGTGATGCCGATCAGGACAGGCCTGTGTTTATCCGGATCAAGACTGCTGATTATTGTGAAAGCAGATTGAAGAGAGACCTCGTATTCTGGCGAGTGCCCGCCAAAGATTATTGCGATATTAATCATCTTCATGGTTTTTAAATATAACTCTTTATCTATTCGAAGGCAATAAATGAGAAGTGATGATAATCAATTTCATCGCTCAGTTGCAGATCACCCTTGTTGTTTAACTAAAAAGTCCAGATAAAGCCGGAAAAATGCTAGCCGGTGCAGGCCGGAGTGTCCGGGAAGTTGGATAATCGCCTTTGCTCTATTTAGCTAAATGTCCAGATAAAGCCGGAAAAATGCAAGCCGGTGCTGGCCTGAGTGTCCGGGAAGTTGGATAATCGCCTTTGCCGTTTAGCTAAAATGACCAGATAAAGACAGGAAAATGCAGTTCTGTGTGTCCAGATAGCCGGAAAAGCAATTATTGCGGAAGAAGAAGTTGACTTTAATTTTGATTAAATATACAATTGCGAAAATAGTAATTGAAAGGGAGCCGAAGTGACTGTGCTGAGCAGAAATATGAATCCAGCAGTATCAATGACAAAAGCTATGATGATGCCCGGCTATGACATCGCTTCCTTCTTGCAATTGTAAAAGGCGGAGATATCCGGCTGTGGGAGGGAAGCGAAGTGCTTCCCTTTTTTGTTGGCTAAATACTATTACTAAGAGGAGAACAGATGCTGGAATTAAGGAATGTAAATAAGACCTTTAAGACCCCGGAAGGTTCCATCGAAGCAGTCAAAGATGTGTCCTTTACAGTAGAGCCGGGCGAGATTTACGGGCTGATCGGTTTATCGGGCGCTGGCAAGTCTACGCTTATCCGCTGTATAAATATGCTGGAGAAACCGGACAGCGGTCAGATTTTGTTTGAAGGTGAGGATCTGGCTCTCTTATCCGCCAAGGAACTGCGCCAAAAGAGACAGCAGATCGGCATGATCTTTCAGCATTTCAACCTCTTTGAGCAGAAGACGGTCAGAGATAATATCGCCTTTCCTCTGGAACTGCACAGCAAAGACAAAGCCGCCATCTCCAAACGGGTCGAGGAACTACTGGGCTTTGTCGAGCTTACCGATAAGATCAATGCCTATCCCTCTGAACTGTCAGGCGGGCAGAAGCAAAGAGTTGCGATCGCTCGCTCCCTGGCCACATCACCCAAACTGATCCTCTCCGATGAGGGCACTTCTGCTCTGGATCCCGCAACTTCAATCTTAATCCTGGATCTTTTGCGCCGTTCTGTCGATGAACTGAAGATCTCCATAGTCATGATCACGCATCAGATGGAAGTAGCCAGGCGTATTTGCGACCATGTTGCGGTTATGGAAGGCGGCGAGATAATTGAGCAAAACACAGTTAAGGGACTCTTCCTGGAGCCTAAGCATCCGCGCACTGTAGCGCTGATCAGAAGCCTTGACGAAGAGCGGCCGCTCTCCGAGATAAGCGCCTTCGCCAAAGACGATGTCTATAGATTAGGCTTTGCCGGCGGTGAGGTTTCCCGGCCTTTGATATCCGAAATTTCCCGCCGCTTTGAGATCGACATTAATCTTTTGGCCGGCGATATCAACATTTTGCAGGACGAGCAGGTGGGCTGGCTGGCAGTAACCTTCCCCAAGGATGAACCTAAAAAAGTTGCGGCTGCACTGGCTTTTCTGCAGGAGAAGAACGTCCATATCAAGAAGATCGTTCCCAATGGGTCGAATACTTCAGAGCAGGCGGACGGTGCCGAAAACGATGCCGCCGCAGACACTTCAGATGATTCTGAAGTAAGGGGAGGTGATAATAATGGGTGATTATATTCAAGCTTTAAATGAAACCCTGCTGATGGTGGGAGTGTCCAGCTTGTTCTCCATCGCGATCGGACTGCCTCTGGGAATTATTCTGGTTCTGACTCAGCCGAACGGCATTAAGCCCATGGCAGGTCTCTACCGGGTGCTGGACATCATCATCAATTTGTTCCGCTCGCTGCCCTTTATTATCCTGATTATCGTCTTTGCGCCGCTGGCCCTGATACTGACGGGGCGCTCATCGGGAACTCTGGCCTTGACCGTGCCTTTGTCTCTGGCGGCCATACCCTTTGTTGCGCGCATCATGGAGACGAGCATCAATGAAGTCGGACAGGGAGTGGTTGAAGCGGCGCTGGCCATGGGCACATCGATCCCGAAGCTCATCACCAGAGTGCTGATCCCGGAAGCGATGCCGGCCTTGATCCAGGGAGCTACCACAACAATCATCAATATCGTCGGCTATTCTGCGATGGCGGGCGTGATTGGCGGCGGCGGTCTGGGAGATCTGGCCATACGCTGGGGCTATTACAATCGCCAGCCTCAGTCCCTGCTGGTCGCTGTGATCTTGATCGTGATTCTGGTACAGGCGGTTCAATTAGCTGGTAACGCTCTCAGCAGAGCGATTGACCATAGATAAGTAAAAAGGAACGGCGCCATTGCGGGCGCACACAACGGATAGTGCCCGTAACGCGCAAAAAATACGGACTGCGCCCGTTAAGCGCAAAATTAAAATATCGAGGAGTTAAATTATGAAAAAGAGAAATATTCTGGTCCTGACATTAGCACTGTTGCTGGTTCTTACTACTGTTTTCGCATCAGCCTGCGGCAAAAAGGAAACCTCCGGAGATGACGAGATTGTCATCGGCGTATCGCCATCTCCTCACGCAGAAATTGTCAGGCTTGTAGTCGACGATTTGAAAGCTGAAGGAATCACTGTTACGGTTAAAGAATATTCTGATTATGTACAGCCTAATCTTGATCTGGCAGAAGGTGAGCTTGACGCAAACTTCTTCCAACACACACCATATCTGGACGAATTCATAGCTGAGCGCGACCTGGATCTCACCGTACTGGGCGGCATCCACATCGAGCCTCTGGCAATCTTCTCAACCACTCTAGAATCACTGGATGAGCTGGAAGACGGCGATGAAGTCATAATCCCCAACGACACAACAAATAACACCCGCGCCCTTCTGCTCCTGCAGGAGCAAGGCCTGATCACTCTGGGCGGGGAAGGCATAACCGCAACTGAAAAAGATATTATTGAGAATCCCTTGAATCTCAAGTTCACCGCGATGGAAGCGGCAGCCATCCCCACTGTTTACGGTGATGCGGCTATCGCAGTCATTAACGGCAATTACGCCATCCAGCACGAGATCGATCCGATTAAGGATTCACTGGCGATTGAAGACGCCAATTCACCCTATGTCAACATCATCGCCGTACGCACTGATGAAGTTAAAGCTGAGAAGTTCCAAAAGCTCCTGGAGGCTCTGCAGTCTGATAAAGTCAAAGATTACCTCGAAGAGACTTACGCCGGTTCAGTAATCCCGGCTTTCACCGACGCGGAAGGCAAAAAGATAGACTAAGCCTATAACAAAAGACGGCGCGGCCACATGGCTGCGCCGTTTATCTTTGCTCAGAAAAGGGAAGGACGGAACGGAGGTTCTCAACCAGGCTCAGGGGTATTGCCGGTTTTAGAAGGTCATGTCTGAGACAGAGGTTCTCAAACTTGGCTCAGGGGAATTGCCGGTTTTCGAAGAGCATGTCCGGGACAGAGGTTTTCAAACATGGCTCAGGGGAATTGCAGGTTTTCGAAGGTCATGTCTGAGACAGAGGTTCTCAAACTATTCCCGGTATTGTTGCCAGTTTTCGCATGGATATCTATAATTGTCATTAACTTATTAAAAACATTAATTAGGAAGACATTCGCCTCACAGGAGGGACAGCGCCTTTGAACGAGCAAAATAATATATCAGGCAGGCCACGCCGGCAGCAAAGAGCAGAAAAGAGCGGCTATCGGAACGGGGCGAAGGCGATTGCCTTGCTGATCGCTCTTTTTATGAGCTTGAGCATGACGGTCTATCCGTCTGGTGTGCTGGCTGCTCCCGCACCTGCTGTGACAGAGTCTGCCACTGCAGATACCGGTCTCTCTGAGAAAAGCGGACCATCCCAGTCTGAAGAATCTAAGGTCACGGCTACAGCAGCAGATACTACCCTCCCTGAGCCAGGCACTGCAAAAACCACTGCCCAAAAATCTGCCTCTGCAACAACAGAAACACAAACTCCGGAAGAGGCTAATTCATTTAAGACAAGATGGCCGGAGATTGAGCAGGTAAAGGCCAGAGCCTATGTAGTTGTAGATGGCTCGAACATGGAGATTTTAGCTGAACACAATGCCAGAGCTCGCATGCCGATGGCCAGTACGACTAAAATTTTGACAGCACTGACAGTTATTAATCATCCGGATTTTGATCCTGAGCGTATCGTTACAGTATCTAAAGAGGCAACAGTCCTGCCGTCTTCATCCGCTTCCCGGGTAGGTCTTAAAACCGGAGAGAAATTGACTACCGAAGAGTGCCTCTACGGTTTAATGGTGCATTCCGGCAATGATTGCGCCAATGTTCTGGCTGAGAATTATTCGCAGGCAAGAGTCAGCGATCCCCTCGAGCGCCGTGCAGCTTTCTGCGCTGAGGCGACGAAATATGCACACAGTCTGGGGGCTAACGACACTTCGATCAAAAACCCCAGCGGTTTTACAGAGGAAAATCATTTTTCCACCGCCTATGATCTGGCGCTGCTGGCTAATGAAGGGATGAAAGAACCACTCTTCAGAAGCCTTGTAAGCACGGCGTTTTATCGTATGCCTGCCACCAATAAGCATCCGGTCGCCGGCTGGAAAATATTGCGCAATACCAACAGTCTGGTCTTATCTTCACCTGAACTGTACGGCTCCCAATATTTCCAAAGCTATGACGGAGTCAAAACGGGCACCACGTCTCTGGCCGGAAAATGTCTGGTCGGCGCAGGAACAACTCACGATGACAGGCAGATTATTGCTACCCTGCTTAATACTGAGCTGGCGGTAGAGGGAGCCAATCTCACCATAGACATTTTTATGCGCGCTTTACTGGAAGAGGGAGCGGCAAGACTAGGCGTTGAACCGATTAGAAAAGACTACGGAACTTCCGGACAAGGCTATATCGCCGGCCCTGTGACGCCTGCTCAGGAAAACCCGGAGCAGACTGTGGATGAAACAGAGATTACGGAAGAGACTGCAGAGGAATCTCAGGCCACAGAATCTGTGCAGACCTTGCCGGCTGAAACCGGCGCTGCGACAGTAGAACAAAACGGCAATCAGAAGAATACGGGCATTTTCTCCGGTGATCTTACCAATATGGGCTTAATCACTCTGGGAGTTTTGATGTTAGTTCTGGTGGTAATCTTGCTGATCTTAGGTCTCAGTATCAGGAAAGATAAAAATAGAGGTCACAGCATCAGGGAAGACAAGGGAAAACCCGTACCTCAACAGCCACCCAAAAGACAGGAGCGGGCAAAATCCGCAGCAGCCCCCAAGGGTCTGGCGCAGACCGAACCGGATGATGACTCGCAAGAACAGGTAGCGGACGAGTCAGAAGATTGAAAAGAACAGGTCCAGGAAAAAACAATAATTGCGTGCTGCACAAGTGAGAAAAATAGAGCATTTGGCACTAAAAGCTCAAAAACCTCAGCTTCAGTTAAATATTTTCTAAAATTGCTTGACAATTGCTTTATTGCCTGCTAACATGGCAAAGCATGTCAATTTGCATGTCCGAAGGGGTTAGAGACTCCTTCTGTCAGATAGTAAGGAGGATCTTCCATGAAGACATATTTTGCCAAGGAAGGCGAAGTCGAGCGTAAATGGTATCTGGTCGACGCCGAAGGGAAAACCCTGGGTCGTCTCGCAACAGGTATTGCCTCAATTTTACGCGGTAAGCACAAGCCTGAATTCACCCCATTTGTAGATACCGGCGATTTCGTAATTGTTGTCAATGCCGAGAAGGTTGCTGTGACAGGTGATAAGGAAAACCAGAAAATCTATCGCCGTCATTCCGGTTATCCGGGCGGGCTGAAGGAAGTACCCTATAAAAGGGTTATGGCCACACATCCCGAGAGAATCCTGGAGCACGCCGTCAGAGGCATGCTGCCTAAGAACACACTAGGCCGGCAGATGTACCGTAAGCTCAAGGTTTATCCCGGACCCAAACACCCACACGAAGCTCAGCAGCCGGAAAGCATAGAGCTGTAAGCCATAAAGGAGATTGAATAATGGCAGCAAATAAAAAGGAATTTTTCTATGGCACAGGCAGACGCAAGCAGTCGGTTGCCCGGGTCAGACTATATCCCGGTAAGGGCGATATCACCATCAATGGCAAAGATATCGAAGACTACTTAGATCTGGAGACGCTTCGTTATATCGTGCGCCAGCCCTTGCATGAGGTCAATGCAATTGACCGCTACTCTATCGTAGTTAATGTAAAAGGGGGCGGCATAGCCGGTCAGGCCGGAGCCATTCGTCATGGCATCTCCAGAGCCCTGGTTGAAGCTGATGCGGAAATGTATAAGGCAGCTTTGAAGAAGGCCGGCTTCCTGACACGTGACTCACGCGTCAAGGAACGTAAGAAGTACGGTCTCAAGAAGGCTCGTAAGGCTTCTCAGTTCTCTAAACGTTAATCCTGACTTCAGGAAAGACAAAACAATATGCATAGCACAGCAGGCAGTAAGAGTCCTTTTTGCGCAGCAAAAGCTCAAGCTGCCTGCTTTTTTCATCGCCGGGTAATAATAATATGCGCACGCATACCGTCATAAGCGAATCAGCGGCAGAAACCGAACTCTGGGCAGGCAATCTGGCCAGGCAGCTTTTGCCTGGAGATGTATTAGCTTTAGACGGTGATCTGGGCGCGGGCAAAACCGCCTTCGTTACAGGATTAGCCAAGACGCTCGGAGTCAAGGGTCAAGTGGCCAGCCCGACTTTCACTTTGTTGCGCGACCACGAAGCAGGTGAGCAGGGGATAGCTCTTTATCATTTTGACGCATATCGTCTCAGCGGCGCAGAGGAATGGTATGAGCTTGGCTTTGACGAGTATCTTGCCGAGGGAGGAATTACAGCTGTAGAATGGGCAGAGAGGATTAAAGAGGCTCTGCCGCCGGAGACGATCTGGATTCAGCTGGAACGGCAAGGTGAGAATAGCCGCCGTATCACCATATCCTGGTCAGACGACCGCCCTTTGCAGGAGAGCTTTACTCGAAGGAGATCATAATGCTGATATTAGCCGCCGACACATCCGGCAAAAGCCTGTCTGTCTCACTTTGCGAAGATGATAAGTCTTTGATCGAGACGACACTTAATCTCGGCTACAAACATTCCGTTGCTTTTCAGCCGCTGATCGACGAAGTTATCCGGCGCTCCGGCAGGGACAAGAAGGAAATTGAACTCTTCGCCAGCGCCGCAGGTCCAGGATCTTTCACAGGAATTCGCATTGGCGTTGCCGCCATCAAGACCATGGCCTGGGCTCTGGGCAAGCCTGCCATCGGAGTGTCAAGTCTGGAAACTCTGGCAGCCGCCTTCCCGGGTTCAATAGTCTGCCCAGTTCTGGATGCCCGCGGCGGCCGTGTTTTCTCGGGGCTGTATAAAGTGACCGGAAAGCCCGCAGAACTCCTTAAACCGGCGAACAGACAGGCCGATGACCTCTGGCAGGACATCATTGAGTTGGGACCGACATCTGAGCCGCCTCTTACGTCTATCATTGTAGTCGGGGACGGACTTCCCGCCGTCAAAGCAGCCAGGCCTCAGAATCTGCCTGAGATTAACGTGATTTGGACAACTCCGGAGCACTGGGCTCCGCGCGCAGCAGTATTAAGCCGTCTGGCTTATTTAAAATACAAAGAGGGCGACCAGGGAGATCCGTTCGCCCTGATGCCGCAGTATCTCTCCCTTTCACAGGCTGAAAGGCTTAAAAAGCAAGCAGATAAGCAAAATTAAGGTAAAGACATGAACCAAAAAGTGAGAATCAGGCTTGCCAATCTGAAGGATCTGGCCGCAATCGTGGAAATTTATCTGGAAGCCTTCAATAAGAAATCCGGCGGATCAGCTCTGGCTCGCGATCTCGAAGAAGCCGAGGCAAAAAGCCCATTAGCAATGCTTTACTATGTAGCTGAAACTCAATCCGGCGTGCTGGGCTACATCTCCGCCTGCCCTCTGCCGGAAGCAATGGACATCTACGAAATAGCCATCCGGCCGGAAGCCCGCAAGCAGGGGATAGGCCGCCTGCTCATGAATAAAATCATCGATGAAGCGTTCTCGCGCAAAATAGACCTCGTCATGCTGGAAGTGGCAGTGACCAATTTGCCTGCGATCAGCCTGTATGAGGATTTCGGCTTTCGTGTTTACGGCAGACGCAAGCATTATTATCAGGATACTGGAGATGATGCCCTTTTAATGAGGCTGGACCTGAATCTTGAGCCTATGCTGGCCTAAGCGGCCCTGCCTTGGGTCAGAATAAGAGCAAATATCTCGCCTGACATCAGGCTAAATGTTACAGAATCACATCCGACGTGTCCGAAAATAATTGATTTTAACGCCGAATTTACTGAATTTCTTGGCGAATAACACCTAATATTTAACGTGAAATGACTGGTTAATTATGAAAATAGTATGTTTAATTTTAGGAGCTGTTATTTAGTTGAAAAAAGAAATTTACAAAATTATACTTTAAACACGACATGGCGTTTTGCCTATTCAACATCAATTTATTGAAGGCGCTTATCTACTGGGAGGATTTTATGCATAAAGAAACTGCAGTTTTCAACTCTGCCGGCACGGTAAAACTTGATCACGCCGTAGCTAATCTGGTACATGAGGCTTCAGCCTTTAATTGCAGCATTTATCTGCTCAAAGGTGAGCGGCGCGCTAATGCTAAAAGCCTTTTGGGCGTGATATCTCTGGGGATAACTGACGGGGATGAGCTCACAGTTCAGGCTGACGGCGAAGACGCCGAAGCTGCAGTTAAGGCCCTGATAAACTTCATCAATAATCCCGCTTAGTTAAAAGTATTCGCAGTCAGAGAAGAGACACTCTTCACTCTGATCAAAATATTCACATTTTATCTCACTCGTAGGTTCAAGATCGATCTGATATTTTTTCTTTAAAAAATCTGCGGCGACCTCTAAAGCCATATAAGCATTGCGCTTGCAGCAGCGCGGTCCATGACTGGTGCTGAGCTTGGTGAGGATTTGCCCTGTCAGCTCATTGGCCTGACTCCAGGTCTCATCGCTGAAAGGTGTCGTAACGCTGAAGATGCTGAAAGCAGCGCCCACGCTAACTGCCGCACCACAAACACCCATGAAACCGCAAGCGCCTCCCGGGTAGCTGCCGGCGCGTTCGATCAGAGCGTCAACTGCCTCCTCGATATTCATGGCGGGAACAGTTAAATCCTCTTCTACCTCAATGCCTCTATTCAGTTTTTCTGCCTGCCCCAGCCGCCATTCTTGCAGCTGAGCGGCTCTCTTCGGATTTTTCTTCAGCCAATGGTCCAAAGCAACCAGGAGGGCTGCTCCGTCCAGCACGTGGTGCTCAGGCCCATGAATATTAACCTGTGGATGCTCCATCCAGCGGTTTAGGATTCTAATCGGATCCGTGACCTCCTCCAGATCCTCATTGTCTGTAAAGATGATTGCATGAAAATCTATTGGTTCGGCTTCACATGCTAGTATTCCTGATTCAGCGCCAGCTTCACCTTCATGCACTCCGGCTTCAGGGTTAGCTTCACTTGAAAGCACTCCGGCTTCAGGTTCAGCTTCACCTTCTAGTATTCCGGATTCAGCGCCGGCTTCACCTTCAAGCACTCTGACTTCAGGATCAACTTCGGTATGGCCAGTATCGGACAGAGGCTCTCCGCCATTCAGATTATTTAGATTTATTTGTCTGTTTTCATCGTTAGTCATTTGCTTTAATTTTCTCCATTCTGTCAGCGACATCCGCTGTATCTATAAGATTATTTGGAATCAGGTTCAGTATATTTTGGACAAAGTCTGAATATTTACTGTCTTGGGCAAAGGAATATAATACCCACTGCTTATTGCGCTCTTCCTCTATGAGCTTAAGATCTTTAAGTTTACGTAAGTGCTGACTGACTGCCGGCTGAGAAATATCCAGCACTTCGACGAAAACACATACGCAGCAATCCGTTTCGGAGAGAATTTTTAGAATAATCAATCGTGTTTTATCTGCCAGCAGCTTTAACACGTCTGCATATTCATTGATAGAAATTTTATCCGTCATCCAAGTACCACCATCTCGCGCAAAATATTATTGTATCTATCCGGGCACCGGGCAAAAACAAACAGGTACACAAATAGAGCATATAAGCATATGCTTATATAATAATACTCAAATCAGATGTGTCAAGTGTTGTATCGTCTGTTTTATCATCGCTGAACTTTCAGGGTATAATGCTGTTATAAAATCTTTCCTTTGCAGACTAAGGAGGGTTGAGCTTGGTCTCCTGCTGTGACCTGATAAAACCGGATATCTCCTATTATTTTGAATTAATTTCTTTGCGCGACGAAATTATTGCAGAGGATGGAATAAGAGGGCGTTCCGGATCCTTAGAGCGTATGAAGAACATTCCCCAATGGCTTGATTTTAATAAACGCCTGGAAAATGCCTATACAGTTCCTGCAGGTTGGGTTGAGAGCGAGCAATTCATCTATGTGCGTAAATCGGATCACAGGATAGTCGGTATGATTTTATTCCGCCATTATGTAAACGACTTTCTGGGACCTTATGTAGGACATATCGGTTATTCTGTGCGCCCGAGTGAGAGAAGAAAGGGCTATGGCACACAAATGCTGGCTGACTGCCTCAAGGTCTGTAAAGATTTCGGTCTGGAGCATGTACTGGTGACCTGCTCTCCGGACAATGAAGGCAGTAAAAAGATCATTTTATCAAATAAAGGCGTCTATGAAGGAAAAGTATATTATGCCATGGAAGATACTTATCTTAACCGCTATTGGATTACCATTGCCGATCTAGATAACGACGACTCTGAAAGCACCGGCCTAGAAAACGAAGACTCAAAGATCAGCGACTTCGCCGACATAGACCATGAAGACGCCTGACCCGAAACAGCAGATCCCAAAAAATCCTCCATTGAGAAAGCGTAACATAGCATGCCTAACCAAAATAACTTTGCTGTATCCTTATAACAGCAATAAATCTATATCTGAAATCCTTCTCACAAGGGAACGGGGGTAACAAATTATGGACGAATCTAATAATCAAGAAAATTATCAGGCGGCGGCTGCAGATGAACAGCATGAGCAGAAATCTCATGCTGAACACGGACAGCAAGAGCGGCAAAAGGCGTCCGCAGACGCAGGAGAGCAGTACCACAGCTCACCCTATACAGGACAATATGGTCAAAGTCAAAGTATGCCCTATTATGGACAGCAAGGCCCTCCTCAAGGGCAGCGAGGACCATATCAAGGCCAGCCCTACGGACAGCAAGGTTATTATCAGGGCCCGCCCTTTGGCCAGCAGGGACCTTATCAATATCAGCAAGGACCTCCGCCTTACGGTCAGCAAGGGCAGCCCCCTTATGGCCAGCGTCCTCCCTATCAGCCGGTTAGAAACAGCGACAAGGCAGTAGCGGCTCTGATTTTGGGTATCGCATCTCTGGTCCTTATCATTTTTGCCTTTACTGTGATTTTGGGAATTGTAGGATTTATTCTGGGCATTGTAGCTGCAGCGATGGGCAGCGGCGCTCGCCGGGAAATTCGTGAAAGCGACGGTAAACTCGGCGGTCAGTCTATGGCCACCGCGGGCATGATAATGGGCATCATCGGCCTCATACTCAATTTGATAATTGCGGTCAGTGTTGGCTTCTTTATGGGCATGGTCATCAGTGAAAACTATACGGAGTGGGGTTGGAACTGGGATGGCTGGCGTATGCCGCACTGGTTCAGATAGTAATAACCACACTTAACTGAAAAAACATAGCCGCTGTGAGAGATCGCAGCGGTTTTTTATTTATTGGGTGGGATAATTACTGCAAAAAAGCGATACTCCCTTTTATTGCAGGAGCGTGATGCTCCTGGTTATTGTAAAGACTGAAACCCCGGGGTTATTGCAAATACTGAAACCACGAGGTTATTGCAGAATAGTGATGCTGCGGGCGTCAAAGTCGATCAGGCCGTCAGCCCGCATCTTGTTAAGTTCCCGTGACAGAGAGCTGCGCCGCACACCCAGCTGCTCAGCCAGAGCCTTTTTGGTCAGCTTCAGTTCTACCCGGTTGCTCTTTTGTCTTTGCCGCTCGCTCTCCAGAAAATCCAGCATGTTCTCTCTGATACTGCGCTTTTTATAAAGCTTGATTTTATCCCCCAGAATAAAAGCATGACTGCCGGTAAACCGCAGATATTTACGCAGGAAGTCAGGATATTGGCTGAGCAAGGCAAACAGCGATTCTCTGTCGATCGACAGCAGGACGCTGTTTTCTCTGGCACTGACGGTCAGAGGGAAGCGAGGGTTATCGAGGAAAATTAAGTTTCCGCCGATACCGCAGCCACAGTCGAAGGCGCTTACTGTCAGGAAATCACCGCTTTCTTCGATGCGGTCGACAGCCAGACTGCCGCTTAAAATAACTTTTAGAGCATCGCAGCTTTCACCTTCGAGATATACTACACTGTCTTTACTATAGTGTTCGATTTGAAAGGAACCGTTCGCCAGCTGTTCCTGTATGACATCGTCAGGAAGGCTGTCCAGTAAAGGACTTTGCTTTATCTGTGCCGACAGTTTGTCATAATTAGCTTGTGCAGGTTTTGAACTCATCTTCTTACCACTTTCATTAAAATCTACTGTCTAAGCGCTGCAGTAGTAACTACTGTCTGATACTGTCGGAGCCTTTCAGCGACAAAATGCTGTTGGAATAACTTCTGCCCGGACATTGCTGCAGTATCCTCAGCAGCCGAACACGGCCTCAGCCTCTCTGCAGCCGAACACCTGAGAATTATTGTCCTGAAAGTTACCTTGGTAACTAAATTTTAGCACAGATATGATTATCATATTTGATGATAGTTTATTAATAAATTGAAAAGAGAATTTGTTTTGGAAAGGGCATTAATTTGATGAAGAGACTTCCTGTTTTGCTAATTCGATTAGCTTTTCTGGCCTTATTTATTTTCTTAGTTGTTAATGGCAGAGTACTGCTCTGGCTTGTAATATTTGCCGTCAGCCTTCTCGTGGCAATCGTCTTTGGACGGCTTTACTGCGGCTATGCCTGCCCGATCAATACTGTCATGATGCCGATTGCAAAGATATCTCAAAAGCTCGGCATCGGCGGCAGGAAGTCGCCAAAATGGCTGCAGTCGGGCAGAGTCGCCTGGATTGCATTAATTATATCTGCAGCAATTTATGCATTAACCAGGCTTGTCATACATAAGACATTCCCGGTCCTCCTTATCTGGCTGGCTCTGGCTGTAATGGTCACCCTTTTCTACAAGCCTGAAGTCTTCCACAATAAGATCTGCCCGTTTGGCGTCCTGCAGCGTTTATTTGCCCGTTCACCGCGTTTTTCCCGCTTTGTGGTACCCGAACCTTGCGATGGCTGCAAAGACTGCGAAAAGGTCTGTCCTGCTGAAGCGATAGCGGTGAGGGAAGACAAAAAGGCCTATGTCAACACACAGGCCTGTCTGCAGTGTAAGAATTGTCAGTTTATATGTCATGCTGAGACGATACCTTACGGTAAAGTTTTCTAGTCTGAAGGGCCTAAAGTCAAATCAGTAAAATCCTAAAAGTTGTTGCGAAAGCTGCATTGCGAGCAAGCGTTTTAAGCTTTTTTAATAGCGAGAGAGCTATTCAATACTTTTACAAAAGTAAGAAAGCGGTAAAAATCTTGAACAAAGCGAGGCTGTCTGATTATGCGATAGTTACCGTTGGGGTGGAGATCGGCCTTTCCGTCTCCGATAACGTATCAATCAGACAGCCTCTTGTATCTATAATTTATCAGGCTGCTTAACCAAAATTGAATATGAAGTGGTGGAAGTTGCGCTTCCCGGCTACCTTTTGTTTATACGCTGATTATAAGAGCAGGCAATAACTGTAGTTGTAACCTGCAAGCGAAATCGCTGAAATATGCTGGAAATAAATTTCAAGTATTTCGATTGACAATTTATTGTGATGTCAAGATAATCCGGAAATATTTACTAACAGGAAAGATGCAAATATATATAGTAGCCATATGCATAATTATGATTTAATATCGCAAAGATTAATGATAATAGTGCATATACTAATAGAATACATATTTTGCTGAATTCAAAATAAGGTAATATTTATTGAAATTTCGACAAAAATGGACAAAATAATTCTCCTCGCACCTTGACAAATGTTTGGATCACATAATTGCCGGTCTGCGAGGAGAGTAATAGGAGTTACAATATTTTGCTGAATCTGTGCCAGGGGAATTGAGTTGTTTTCCTGACTTAAATAAGATCTTATCGGATAAAAATATTCTGCTTAATTTACGCCAGGGAAATAACCGTCTGTATGGCTGCGGCGACCAGGAAGATAATCCAGCCGGGATGCCACAGATTGGCCAGGAAACCCAGCAATAAATAGGCAATAATAGTCAGAAGCCAAAGTACTGAGCTGAGAACTTCACGACGGCGTTCCTTTTTATAAGCTTTATCGGAGGGCGTGAATCTGTACCGATGTTCCAGCTTGAGCATTTTCTCTTGTTCTTCAACGCTCAGGAACTCGTACATGCCCTTTGCTCTAAAGTAGCTCATATAATTGGAGTATCGCATACCAAAAATAATAAAAAGGAATACACCGATGGCGATGGGTACAAAGAAGGCTGCCGCAGTAAGCGCCTGATTACCCCAGGCCACTGAGACCAGACCGACAAAAACTATGGCTAAGATGCATAGCGCTACACCAAAAGCAATGCCGATTGCGAAGCGTGGCTGAAAGTGCCTGAAGCCGGATACCATCTCATCTATCTCTGCTTGCTGAGCCGCGGTTCTTGGTGTCTGCACTGTTTGATACGGGTGGAATCCCTGCTGGAAAGGTTGTTGCTCACCTTGTTGTTCCGACTGCGACTGCGGCCATTGCTGATATTCCTGCCACTGAGTCTGTTGGTTTAGCTGAGGCGACTGCTGCCATTCCCCGTATCCCTGTTGCTGCCACTGCGGAGCCCCTTGCTGAAAAGGCTGCTGGTTAAAGCCTTCTTGCTGACCATAGTCTACAGACAAGGAACCGTAAATCTCTTCAACATCCATTTCCTGCACTATAATTCCCAAAGCTTCTCGCTCATTATTACCCTGAGAGATCAGATTATCGAATTTTTCCTGGCTTTCGCGCTGTACCTTATCTCTTAAAGCCTCTTTGTTGGGGCTGTCAGGCAACCCGGCAAAAACGTTATTTATGTACTTGTTCAGATTCTCCATTTTGACCTCCACATTGACTTATTGACCTATCTTCTATATTCGCAGAATAGCATAGTTAACTTTATTTTCGAGCCAGTTAACTTATAATTAACATATATTACAAAAATCTTAATCAAAGTCCTGAGCTGTTAAGATACTAAGTAATATCCGCAATATAATTAGCAGTTATCGATTGATCCCGATCAGAAACGGAGACTGAAACTATGGAAAGAAAAATTACCAATAAGGTTACCGGCTACACAACACATGACGGCGCCGGCGTCAAGCTGGTGCGAGTATTGGGCCGCCGAACCTCAAAGGACTATGATCCTTTCTTAATGCTCGACTCCTTTGACAGCAAAAACCCTCTGGATTACTCACCCGGTTTTCCTTTGCACCCGCACCGCGGCTTAGAGACGATCACGTATCTGAGCACAGGAGAGATTGCTCACCAGGACAGCATCGGCAACAAGGGTGTTATCCGCGATGGTGAGGTGCAATGGATGACTGCAGGCTCCGGTATCATGCACGAGGAAATGCCCAGGCCTGTCCGCCATATGCTGGGTGTGCAAGTGTGGCTCAATCTGCCGCAAAAGGACAAGATGACGGCTCCCGCCTATAACGCCTTAGGCAAAGACGAGATTATTGATATACCGGTCGAAGGCGGCAAACTGCGTCTGATCTCCGGCAGCTTTCGCGAGCATGAAGGGTTTCAGGGTAAGTATGTACCTGCTAATTTCTATTCGATTCAGCTGGATGCGAACGCCAGTCTGACGCTCGATGTTCCAAATTCATACAGCGTTATCCTCTTTACCTTACGCGGAGACGCACTGATTGCCGGCGAGCCGGTAGAAGAGAAGACTGCTGTTGCTACCTCTGAGGGCAAAACTCTTACAGTCGCAGCCGCAGACGAGAGCATTGAACTGCTCTTTCTCAGCGCGCCCCGCCTCAACGAAGACATCGCCTGGGGCGGCCCGATTGTCATGAATACCGAAGAGGAACTGCAGAAGGCCTTCAGTGAACTGCGTCAGGGCAATTTTATTAAGTGAAAAGGTTGATGAATGAACAATAATAATAATGAATACGTGGAAGCTGCGGACGGCCGCTATTATGAGGAGCGCCGGATCATTACCGATGATGTCGATATCAACTACAAGTGGACACTGCGGTCGATTCTGGCCTGGATGCAGGAGCTTGGCTCCAGACACAGTCATGTTCTTGGCTATGGCTTTGAGACTTTGCGCGCCAAAAACATTTGCTGGGTGTGTCTGCGCTACCATATTAAATTTGCCTCTTACCCCAGGCTTTTTGACACTGTAAAGACCTCTTCCTGGCCTGAGCCGGCCCGTCTTGGCATCTATCCCCGTATGTACTCGTTTGCTGATGAGGCAGGAGATACAAAGATATATGCTGCCAGCTTGTGGAGTCTTATTGACCTCGAAGAGCGCGGCATGATTAATCCGGCGAGCCGCGGTCCGTCATCATATCCCGCACGCAAGATCCAGACCTTTGATGATCTCAACCCCTTGAGCAAGATCATCATTCCTGATGGTGAGGAGATGGTTTATAAATACAGACCGGTCTATTCTGACTTTGACATGAATGGCCACGTTAACAACACCAGCTACCTGAAATGGTTCGACGATCTGTTTACACTGGAAGAGCATGCCGGACACGAGGTTTCCGATCTGCTTATGCAATACAATCTGGAAGTCCGTCCTGATGTCGAGCTGGATCTGCGCCTGATCCGTGCAGAGGAAAAGGTCTATTTCGCCGCGGACAGCGAAGCAGGCAACCATTTCCGGATGCTTGCCGTCATCAAGTAGATTCGATTTATCTTTCATCTTGCCCAAGCTGATTTGTCAGGCTATTATTAAGTAGTTCTGTTTCAGGGCGTATAGAGAGAAGAGGTTGGGGTTAAGTGGGGAGAGATTTGAAGTTTCTTATTATTATCAGCGGCAAGGCAGGTCAGGGGAGAGTGCTTAACTCTGATTTACTGGATCAGGTCAGGGCATCTTTCGCGGCTGCCGGCTTATCTGAAAATTTTGAAATCCTGTTGACTCAGCATGAAGGCCATCTTGGCGAGGCTGTACACTCCTTTGCCGAAGCAAACGGCAGCAATGGCGTTGTCTATGTCGCCGGAGGCGATGGCTCGCTCAACGAAGCCGCCAACGCTGTCTATGGGACAGGCTGTGCTTTTGGGGCAATTCCTGCAGGCACAGCAAATGATTTTGTGAAGACGATATTTGGTGAGAAAAGACCTCCTGTCGAGAAGATTGTCAACGCGATGCCGCGGCCTGAGTTTAAGCTGATAGACCTGATCAAGCTTACTTTTCCCCCCGGAGTCTGCCTGTATAACCAGCTATGTGATCCGGGAAAACTTACGAAGTACTACCCTTCTTCTAACTCGGAGGACGGCACTTTTTCTGTCTTGGCACTTAACGTTGTGTCTTTTGGCTTAGACACTCTGGTTTTGGAGAAGGCATATGAGTTGATGAGCCGTCATCCGAAAATGGGCGGCAACGCTTATTACCTCAGTGTCTTGAATAATTTGGGCAGCAGGAAAATTTATCCGACAAATTTCAGGCTGTGCTTAAGCGATGGCTATAACCTAGCGGGCAAAAAAGATTATGTCACTACTGCTCTTTGCAATGGGGGCTTTTACGGAAACGGCTTTAACCCTGCCCCTATGGCTGACCCGTTTGACGGTGTCTTAAACCTCTGTGAAGCTACCTGGATGGGTGCCTTGCGCTTCATCCCCCTGATTCTTCGTTATCTCAAGGGCAAGCATGTCGGCAGCCATTTTATCAATATCCATGATGTAATTTCCGGAGAATTTTCAAAAGCTACAGACGATGACATCCTCGGCAACTACGACGGCCTGATTTTTCGCACTCCCGGCTTTAGCTTCGAGGTCCTGCCTCAGGCGCTGCCCTTTGCTCTTCTGCAGATCTAAGCTGCAGCCATACCCTGTACCAAAAGATTGCCGAGCTAAGCCCGAGCAGCCAGCCCATGATGACATCTACAGGATAATGTACTCCCATAAAAAGCCGGCTCAAGCCAGGCAGGAAGCTGAAGATTGCCAGTGCGACGGCAAGTAGTTTTAGATTCGGAAAAGCTTTGACCAGCATTAAAGCGCATAAAAAATATACCGCGACTCCGACCATGGCATGGCCACTGGGGTAGGAGAGTCCATCTTGCTCCATCTGGAAAAACTCGAACGGGCGTTCGCGTTGGAATATTGCTTTCAATAGTTCGTTCATGGCAAAGGTAGTAACTGCGCTGACAGCTAATACTATCCAGGTGCGAAGTTGGTTCTTTGCTATTAGAATCAGGGCCAGAGCTCCCAGCACGAATACATATGCCTGCCAATAGCCGAACAAGGTGATGACGTACATGAAATTTTGCAGTCCGTCTATTTGATTGTCTTTTATCCAGGTGAGCAGAGGAATATCGATCGCCGGCATCCAGCCCCAACGCAGAGCAATGCCAACAATAATAGCCATGATCCAGGTAACGGCTGTCCAGATTGCGGGCGATTTCAGAAGATTGCTTTTCTTTGTATAAGTATTTGTGTTTCGCATCAGACTCCAATAATACATCACTAAAAATTGTACTATCTAATTATGTTAACATAGCAAATGTTTTGTCTTTACTTGCGAGAAATAGGTGCCGGGACTTTCAGTGTTATTTAGGTTGCCTGCGACCTTCTAAATAAAATCTTTAAAGATTTCTTTGAAAACAGGATGCTGCTTAAAACCGCCGCAAGCAATTTGCGTCATTATTATGTGAGGATTTTGGTTTCCTTCGATGATTGTAGGACCTTCATTTGTAATAACAACATCCCAGCCGATAAAAGCATTATCAAATAAAAGGGCAGCCTTTTCTGCCACTGCGGCAATCTGATCACCATAAGGAATCTTAAAACCCTCGAATTTATAGCCTGTATCAGGATGTTTTGTATAAATATGACCTCCGTATTCTAAGAAAGATATTCCTCTGCTGCCTAAAGACCAATCAGAAATATTTACGGGGACAAAGCAGCCTCCGGAGGAAATATTATCGACCACACTGCCATTTCCGCCAAAACGCATTAAAGCAGATACCAAGCTAATTTTGTCAGCTTCTTTAAAGGTATGAACTCTTACCGTATTTATACTGTCAGCATAGATTTGATTTACCTTTTCATGTTGGAAGACAGTCTCTTCAAAAATAAACTTATATTTGCTCATCAATTTAAATAAGTCATCTACTTTTTGATTATCGATTCGTTCTTTTGCGAATTTAAAAGCATTAAATCCGCCAAAGCCATCAATCTTTTTCACAAAAATGGAATTATGCTGAGATTTTAAAATTAATTTATCAATTTCTTCTTCTAACTTTTGAGCATTTTCAATATTGATTATCGCGTCATCCGCATAAAGTTCAAAACCATTGCTATTAGCTAGAATAAGTGGGGTAGGTACTTCGTTTTCCCTCAAAACGTCTGCGAACTTTAGTTTATTGATTAAAGATTCAGTTTTCCCTTGTTTGAAATATACTTCTTTCTGAATTTTGCTCACTTTCTTATAGCCAATATAGTCTTTATAATTGCCGGTTCCCTCTTTAAAAAGGAGCGATGTAAAGTAATAAGAAGGGATCTCCCTTTCAATAAAAGCACAATGGATTAATTCTCTAACGATCTGGTGTAGCGGCTTGCGATTTTGGTCGCTAAGAATCAGCTTTAACTCGCTAATCTTATCCATTTATTTTGCGCCTCGAATTTTAAATTTTTTAGCAGGGCACTAATTGATTTGTATAGTCGGGATGAAGCTTATTATAGATTTCTTTAGCAGCCTGGTCATTTCCAATGAAAGTGTTCCGGCGCCAGACAGATTAACTAATCGATCTGTTCAATCGAGATGAGGCCAAGTATCGGTTTCTTCAGCTGCTGGGTCATTTCCAGTGAACGTAACAGTTCCTGCATCTCTGTCTTGCGTGGTCGTGCCAGCACAAGGGCAGAGTCAGCAGCTGTCAAGGTATCAATAGCAGATATGTCAGCAGAGATAGAGCCTGCCGGAAGCAGCCGGAATTTAGGAGTGTCGTTTTGCGCAGCTTCCTTGTTGAGAGCAGCTATCGCCTCTATGACATAGGAGTCATCGGCAGAAAGAACTGCGATGGTTGAGGCTTCTGAGCTTTTCCCGGTTTCTGTGCCTGCCCCGGTTTCTGCGTTCTCTGCTTTAGCTTCATAAAGGCCTTCAATTACCGTGGCAGCATAACTGATACCGGCTTGCATCGGTTCAGCATCCTGCAGTTTGGGCCTTAAATAGAGCCGTTCTATCAGGCGGTCCAGGACCGCGCCAAACCTCTTATTCTTGTTTTCATTTTCAGCCGCAGGAACGATGATCTCATTAATATATAGCAGGCCAATCCTATTAGCAAAATCATCAGGATGCATCAGCTTTCCAGCCGAGGCTCCCCGGTAGAAGTTCCAAAGAAGCGCTGCCAGGATACCCACCACAAGTCCGCCGACAGTGTATAGGGGGACGTTTACTGAAGTAGAAGTGCCTTCGCCGCTTTCTTCTCTTTTTTCTTCCTTTTTGGCCTCTCTTTGAGCTTCCTCGTTAAGTTTCTCGGCTTTGTCAATCCTGGCCTGCTCTTCGGCCTGCTTGACCTTTTCTTCTAAGACCACATCATAGCCATTATTGTTTTGCTCGATTTCTTCCAGCTCTTCGCTGGCATCTTCAAGTCTGGCTTCCATGCTCCGGCGTTCCTGAGCGATTTTGGGATTATGGACAGTTTCGTAAGATTCATTCTCAATATTTATGCTGTGGGGATAGGCGTAGGTTGACTGATTATCCAGCTCCAGAGAGAAAAAGTTACGGGCGGCTTCACTTAGTTGGCGCACGGTTACCATATCCTGTGCTGTAATCTCGAAATGAATGATATTGCCTTCTTGCAGATTGATTTCCACCAGCTCACGCAGATTAGCGCCGGATATAAAGGCACTGTTTTCTCTTTCCAGATAAGTGTAAAAGGAGTTGCTGCGAGCGGAGTTTAAATAGTCTAAAGTCAGGAGCAGATGTCTTTGTTCAATGATCTCTTCCGGCTCAGCGGTGATATTATCCATGCTGATCACCAGATCAAAAGAACCGATCGGTTGGTTTTTCTCATCTATGGCGAGGTAAACGCTGTTGCTGAGGCGTTCTGCCAGAGTATCGACACGAGTGCGCAGGAACTCCGCACGCTTGTTGTAGCGGATAATGTTGACATCTTTGGCGATGACGTCAGCACGCACAGCGGCCAGTTCTTCATCTGTCAAGGTGACATCCTCAGCTTCAATTTTGTCGGGTATTCTGGCTGCAGGCGGCAGATCCCGCTGGCGGTAAAGAGCGATACCTGCCAGCAGGAGAGCACCAATTACGGCGAAGACTATAATTTTACGCCAGCCTTTAAGCGCGAAATAGATAAAATCTCTGAGATAATATGATTCGTATTCTTGCTCTTGCATTTGCCGCTCCTGTTATGCTGTGTCAGCAATATTTGAATGCGCATGGACATTACATACCTACTATACTTTAAGTATAGTAGTTTTATTAATACACATAATAATTTACTTTAACTTTTCTTTTAAAAAGCATAACCAGTAGAGCTGTATTTTGCAAGTAAAAGGCGTTAAAGACATTTTGAGCCAGACAAAAGATTTCTATGATTATCAATCCATCTTCAGGGTCATGGCGTTGACAGCTACAATAATGGTACTGAGTGACATCAGTATGGCGCCGACAGCAGGGGAGAGGATGATGCCAGCCGAAGCCAGAATGCCGGCAGCGAGCGGCAAGGCCACGATATTGTAGCCGGCTCCCCACCAGAGGTTCTGCCTCATCTTACGGCCGGTGTTCTCAGCCAGAGCAAGGATGTGCAAGATATCGGCAGGATCGCTCTTAACCAGGACTATGTCAGCAGAATCTACTGCCACATCAGTACCTGCTCCGATAGCCACGCCGATGTCAGCTCTGGTCAGACTGGGCGCGTCATTGACGCCGTCTCCGACCATCATGACAACCTTGCCTTTATCCTGATGCTCTTTGATGATCCTCTCTTTGTCCTGGGGCAAAAGCTCACTATGGTACTCTGTTATCCCTAACTGTTCAGCTACAACCTTGGCGTATTGCTGATTGTCGCCGGTAAGCATAATGGGAGTAATCCCTCTGTCCAGCAGGTGGTCAATCATTTCTTTGGCTGCCGGTTTGATCTGATCGCCCTGAGCGATAATTCCTGTGTTTTCTTCTTCAATCAGAAGGAAGCTGACAGAGTTGCCCAGGGAGGATAGTTCAAAGTACTCGTCCTCATCGTAAGGGATGTTATTTTTCCTCAGGTAAGAGACCCCGACAACCTTCATATTCTGACCATTTACCTGCCCGCCGATACCCATACCGGGAATATTGTTAACGTTGACAGCAGTCGGCATGGTAAGTTCCAGCTCTTCAACCTTAACCAAAATACCTTCAGCTAGCGGATGGGAGGAAGTCTTCTCCACAGCTCCCATCAGAGCCAGGGCTTCTTCGTCAGAATATTTGTCAGAATATGACTTAAAAGCGTTAACGCTGAATTCGCCTTCAGTGAGAGTTCCGGTTTTGTCCATCATTACTACATCGACCTTTTGCGCGACCTCCAGCGCCTGTCTGCTCTTCACCAGGAGCCCGTTCTGTGCACCCAGAGAAGTTGAGCGGGCTGTTACGAGAGGGACAGCCAGGCCTAAGGCATGAGGACAGGCAATAACAAAAACTGTAACCATGCGTTCGACCGCAAAGCCAAGATCTGAAATTAATAGCCAGACGATAAATGCAATAACACCAATGGCTACCGCGACATAAAACAGCCATTTAGCCACTTTATCCGACAGCGTTTCCGCCCGGGATTTTTCCCGCTGAGCCGTACGAACCAAATTCATGACCTGAGCCAGGAACCCCGATTCCCCGGTACCTGATACTTCAATAATGATTGTACCTGAGCCATTGACGGAGCCGCCGATCACCAGATCATGAACAGTTTTACTGACAGCCTTAGCTTCACCAGTTAAAAGTGACTCATTGACAGTCGTTTTGCCTTCCAGAATAATGCCGTCAGTCGGGACCTTGTCTCCGGCTCTGACGATTAAGTATTGACCTACCATAACTTCCTGCAAGTCAACATCTTTGGTATCTCCATGTACATAAATAACAGTTGCAGTTCCGGGCAAGAGCTCAGCCATACGCTGAAGAGCGTTTCCTGCGTTCTCTATGGCATTGTTTTCCACCCAATGGCCCAGGAGCATGATCAGAATCAATGTCGCCAGCTCCCAGAAGAAATCCATGACATGCACTTCGCTATGCAAAATATTGTTGGCGATAAAAGCGTAAACGCTATAAACAAATGAGGTAGTGATACCCAGAGATATGAGGGTCATCATGGCAGGATTGCCTTCGCTCAGTTCCATTCTGGCGCCTTTAAGGAAAGGCATGCCGCCATAGAAAAAGAGCAGGGTGGCAAAGATCAGCACTACCCATTCAGATCCGGCAAAAGAGAATTGAAAGAAGAACGTCCTGCCCATAAAGGGGGACAGGAAAAGGATAGGAAGAGCGAGAATTAGTGAGATTACAAATACCCGCTTTATATTGACCAGGTTAGCCGCATGACCCAAGCTGCTGTGTTCACTGTGATCAACGTGATCCTCTCCATGGGCAGAGTGATCAGACCTTTCATGACCGGCTTGATCTCCATGGCCGCTATGATCAGAGATCTCATGATTCATGTTACTGTTTTCATTATGATCGTGATGCATAGCATCATGGCTATGCTCTTGCTTGTAGTTGTCATGGTTATTATTGATTTCTGCCATCTATGTTCTCCCCAATGAATTATTAACGTGGCATCTTCCTGGCAATGAAATTTCTCAAGGTAGGAATGTGACTTCTCTCTACGTCTTTCGCTGTGAAGGTAAGAGTGACATCACCCTTTTTGGACATCTCTTTAAGTGAGTCGATAAAAGGTTCTGCCTGATCATTATTTTCCAGCTCTTTTTTATACGCGGCAGCAAAATCAGGATAATCGATTTTACCTTCATGGTAATCTTGGCGCAGCTCAGTAGTGGGAGTAATATCTTTAGCCCACTCAGTAATATGCAGCTCTTCTTTAGACTTGCCGCGCGGCCACAGACGGTCAACCAGCACTCTCTGCCGGTCTGACTCATCAAGATCATAGACTCGCTTGTAGATAATCTTCGCCATTTATTAACCTCATTTCTTGTTAAAAACTCAGCTTAATGAACTTAATTACATAGTACCTGATCTATCTCTGTTGACCAGTAAAAGCCTTGATTGGCGAAGTTTCGTAACGTTTGTATGGATTCGATAAGTGAAACAATGGACAGAGCAAAAAACAGCAATCGGAGTCATTGATGATCGTCGGTAATTGGACAAATAATTTTTTCACCGAATGTCAGACGCGAGAAAACTCATAGTTCAAGAATGGCTATGGCACGATTGCCAATAATTATGATTTTACTGTCAAGGTTGCGACGGAGAAGTATGCGGCTGTGCGGATAATTACCCGGTCTGGGTCAATCGATCCAAACGTATGCTGTAGCAGAGCATGTAGTTTGACTTACGTCAGTATAAACTAGACATATCTTTGCAGCACTACAATCCGGTGATTGATGAAACTCTGCGTGAGCTCATTGACCTGCCGGAGGACTGGATGATGCTGGCGCAGATGCTTTTCGGAAAGATTCTGAAAAACCGGCTCCGAAAGAGAAGATCGATATTCGTGAAAAAATCAAGGTGTTTAAGTAAATACATTACAGGTTTTAGCAGGGCAGGTCCCGGAGGACAAAACTAAATAAGTATAAAAATATCGGCGATCGCTTCCCCTGACTACAGCTTCTAATGTATTGGGAATAGTCATTTTCCAAATTTCTTATTAAATAATTCCCAAGTCTCATCATAACGTTCACTTTTTACACGCTTTGACTCAATTTGAGATAGTTAAGTCCTAAATGTTGGTGTAAATTCCTTTACCACAATGTGTACTGTTATGC